>Ga0265798_10000165_pt1 | contig 126714 bp, 108 predicted proteins | sample P3T30metagenome_FD_192430 | JGI IMG/M metagenome (GOLD analysis project Ga0265798, IMG submission 192430) | Plant litter microbial communities from East Loma Ridge, Irvine, California - P3 T30 | ecosystem: Environmental > Terrestrial > Plant litter > Unclassified | place: USA: California...
TATCCCTGCTGTTGCTGCCCGTATTGCGGCTGTGAGCCGTACTGATCTTGGCCACCGTATCCTTGCTGTGGCTGCCCGTACTGAGGCTGCGCACCGTACTGATCTTGACCACCGTATCCTTGCTGAGGTTGCGAGTAGTTTTGACCGTAACCCTGACCTTGGGGCGGGTAGCCGCCTTGGTTGTATCCGTATCCTGACATGATTGAGGTTGTAGGAGTGTTGGTTGTTGTGAGATTGAAGAGGTGATGGAGGAGTATAGGTAGTGTTGAACAGAAGAGGTCGGTAAGAGGTTGGTAAGTGAGACTTCTGACTTACTATATAATTGCCCCCACCTAAGAAGACTGGGCAGCTGACGACAGCGCCTGCCCGCCTGCAAGAGGCTGAGCTCTGAGCTCGGCGAAGTCAGTCCGCCAGTCCGCAGCAGTGTGGCAGCGCCGGTTAATGCGGAAGGGTCGCGCAGCCCGAGGATGTTGTATGTTTGTGCTACTGCCTTTGGAGAGATGTCCTCTCAACTGATTCTTTAGTAAGTTGAGCGTTACGAATAAGCATACCGATCAAGTATTGCGTCGATCATGTCTTCCCAATCAATTCCTTTGAGCGTTGATCTGGCCGTGACGTCGAGTTATAATACCACGCCGCCACCATCCGCCCGCATAGCCCGCATAGAACGAGTGGGTCGTCTCGTCGGATCTGCAGACTTTCGTCACGTAGCACTGTAGGGCTGTGTTCATAAGGCTGTGTTGGCGTGCACGTCCCACCAAGGCGCAGTGCACACGTGATGCGACTTGTGAATTGGTAGGCACGTGATGTGAGATAGGATCAATCATCTTGATCTTGCCTTTGAACCTCTACACATTCTGATATTCTTTGCCGACACATGCAGAGCTTCGGAACGGGTATCTATGGACACCGCTCGCTGAAGCTATTTCTTACCTACCTCGGAATCTGGACTCACCGCGAGCCCGGAAGACTTTCAGCAGAAAGGTCACGAATTAGGTCTCGGCGAATGGGATTTCGACTGCCGAATATGTACGACTCGTGCTATAGCTGTGGCCTGGAGATGTGGTACTCCGTTTCACCATGGGCAAGCAAAACACCATGTCTCAGTGGGTAGGTAGCAACGACTCAAGGAGTCAAGTCAAGTGGTGTCATCCACATCGGAGCGATGTCTATTTGAGCACATATCTTGAATCGAGAGCCGACGACCGATGAGATCTAGGAGACGTTGAACCGCGCAAACTCTTGCGAGATCGAGGTACTGTACTCATTAGATAGGTAATCGATGGTCTTTGGTGATCCGGCAGCGACCAGTCACCTGCTAGGGCTCATTCTGCTGCTGTCGACTGTCGGATCTGTGCAAGAAAATATCCAAGGATGCATGTAGTACTTAGATACCTACGATTCTACGAATGACTGATCACATGAGAGCAGTATGAGTAAGACGGCTTCCGAGCCTGCACTTACCGTGAAGAAACCTGAGGTCCTATCGGGAGAGTGCACTATGTAGGCATTCGTGAGTCTCCGTTTTCACATCCAAAGGTTTGGCAGTTAGAAACGGTATTTGGGTATGCAATCAGTTGCACGCCGGTGTGAAGACTACCGGGCAGGTAGGCAAGGCAGGCACTCATCTCCTTTTCAACGGCGACTTGGTTACCTTAGCATTTCGTACACAAGCACAGGCCAAGTGTCGTCCACGGATGGTAGAGGTCCGGCGAGATCGTGTCCGCACTGCGTTTCAGATCACGAAACAAGCTAGAGATTTCAGTGATTTCTACTGGCTAACCACGGTCTGGACCAACCATCACATCCCTGTACGCATCTTCCTCTCATGTTGCGTGCGCATACCTAGCAGAGTACTGACTACTCACAGAGACGGCAGCAGCCTTTGAAGGATCTGGCGTCGCAAGCCATGCCAATCTGCGGCGTGCGTTGCAGCACTACACCTCCTCCAGCGGCACCCTACAGCAAGGATGCCGGTGTCTCGACGAACCTACTTGCGCACTGGTCCGACAACATGACCTCGGCCGCATACGTGGTCCTCTTCCTGTACCTACCACTGTCGTTGCGAAACCTACCGCTCCGTTTCTTACTGTACTTCCTCACGCCACCGCGTTTGAGTCTGTCCTTCCTGGAACCTTCTTATCCTTCTGCCACCTGATTTCCGTCCTGACCTTCTTTCAACCTACCCTTCTCCAATTATTCGCGGATACCCCATTCATTTCCATATTCGAACCCACTTGTCTTGTCTGCAGCAGGCTGCAACTCCACCTCACTAATCCCTCCTGGTCCTCTACGCACGGCACATCCTCACCCAACGTTGTGACTATCGAGCTCCTGCATACGCCTTACCAGACTACCTACCTCTGGCAACACTCCTCGACTCGGTCTCGTCTCCACAAGCATCCTGCTGTGTTTTGCGTCACCTGTCTGGCCGCCTCACTTGTGGAGCAAGCGGACGTCTCACCATATCAGCCATCGACCAATCGACAGTCTCCTTCTTTCACACCGAAGTCCCTCGCTCGATATCCGGACGTTCATCCAGACTCTTTCATACAACGCTGCCGTCCTCGGGGACTCATACTGTGTTGCACTTCCTCTGATATCACTCGCGGTCATCTGCGTCTGTCGACTGTATTCAATCAGATCCCTGGCCATGTCTATATCAATAGCAACAAGTTCGACCCCTGTATCGCAAACCGACGCATCTAGCGGCCCCATGGATGCTGGAACTTCGTTCACTCTGTCGAAAGCGTCGAGAAATACATTGATCACCACTTCAGTCATAGGTAAGCATATCCTATCTTGCGTCCAGGCTCGGATGTGAAGCTCTGGGGCGAACAAGCAGATACTGACTTTTAGCAGGCGGTACTTTCGTTATTGCACTCCTGGTCTACGTTCTCTACCGACGCCATAAGGGTGCTACATATGCACAGATTATCCATGCTCCGCTAGTACGGTCCAACACTCCTCAACTCACACCAACGCCTATGAGGGAAAAGTTTAACAGGCTTCCGATCTATCACACCGTCGACTACTCCATCCGCTCATCCCGACGCGACACAGCTACATCTCTGCCTCCTCAGACTTTACTAGTACCAAGTGGTAACGGACGATCCAAACATAGACGCATCCAGAGCGACTGGAAAGATCCCCACGCACCGCCGACCACTCCGACCAAGCCTCTACCCCTTCCACCAACATTCCTGTTGGACGCGTCGCCGAAATCAAAACCGCCGAAAACGCCCGAGAAGGCCCACGTGTCAGTCCGACCGATGAGCCAGGTCAGCCGCAAGTCATCAATGATGAAACAGCCCAGTGCGATAGTGAGAGCTTCTGTGACAACAAGCAAGGCTCCCTATACATGCGAATCGCCTTTGCTCTCACCGCCGGCGCTCGAAGATGTCAACGATCGGTGGAGCTGGACGAATAGCCAGGCACCAAGCACTCCTCGCCTGAACCCTGAATCACGCCGAGGAAGTCTAGCCTCAAAATACAGTGTACCTCGCTTCCGATCTGTAGTCTCTTGGGCTCTCGGACAGGGCGAACGCATACGGATCGATGAAGAGGCTCCCCCACTGCTCACACCGACGACTCTGCAACCTGTACCGCCAGCAAACAAACGCGCGTTCAAGGACTCGGCGCCGCCAGATCTCTCCCGCAAAGCCACAAACAAACCGAAACGCACCGCCAAAGGACACAAACAAGCCGGATCAAGTCTCGGCAACCTAGGTGGCTTCCTCAAGTTTGGCAACAACGCGAAATCTTCCGCCAGCTTACCTCTGAGCGTGCAACAGCAACAGCCAGATATCGAACTGAAGAATCAGCATCGGAAATCACGATGAATCGACATGATCATTGGCGTTTAAGGGCAAAGAAAGGACCGGCTTTGGAAGATACCACTTGATGCCTGCGACAGACGTCGGCTTCGTGATGCCGGTACATCATGAGCAACGAATGAAAGCTGGGGATCCAGCCTGGAGCTGAGAGCATAGCACGCACGTATGGCTTGCAAAGGGTATCGATCAAGTACAGTATGTGTCCCGCGAATCGTAGATAGAACAATACGCCACTACAGGTATAATTAATTCGCTTGACTCGACTATCTAACACCATACCTTCACGTCTCAATCCACGTTTCGCAGCTCGATCGAAAGCTTCGAATTCTTTCCGATTGACAATGCTTAGGAATTAGCGTGGCCACTATGTACGCTCCTAATAAAGCAACTTACATATCCATGTACTAATACATGTACTAGAATTGAGCCTAAACTCACCTCACGTCGTTCTAGGAGGCTGCATGACGACGATATGACCAAGGTAAGTGATGGCGGGGCTGACGACCCACAATTACAAGAACCCTTGTTTAAAGACGTAAGGTCCAGACGAAAGCCAAATATACTTTCTAAGGAAACGATTGATTGATAGTCCTGCATACTGAATACTTTCCGTGGACGACCCAACCATAGCACTGCTTACATAGTCAGTAATCAAGAGATCCTCACCCGAGAGCACAACACCGATAAAATGGCAAAGAACGACGCTATCGGCGTTGCCATCATTGGCAGTGGTAAGCTTTCATAATCCCATTAAAACACTCATGTCAAAAGGATACAAGAAAACCAAATTAACAGCAAACCCCTTCGCCAGGCATCTTCGTAAAAGAACAACACCTCCCAGCCGTGCAAGCCAGCCCGGACCTCGAGCTCAAAGCCCTCTACTCGCGCTCCCTCGCCTCCGCCCAGAGTCTCAAGGAAAGCGTCGACCTTTACTCCGACGACAGCAAGCCGCTATCTGACCTTCTCGCCCGCGACGACATCCAAGCCGTCATCATCGCCCTGCCCATCCCCGCTCAACCAGCCTACATCAAACAAGCCCTGACAGCAGGCAAGCACGTGCTGGCCGAGAAGCCCATCGCCAAAGACGTCGCCGCCGCCCGCGAGCTGATCCAGTGGTACGGCGACGGCAACAACGTCGACAAGACCAAAGCCACCCTTGCCATTGCTGAACAGTTCCGCTACCTAAACGCCTTCCAACTCGGCGGCCGGCGCGTGCGTGAACTCGGCGGCGTGTTGAACTTCCGCGTGCGAATGCAGACGTGCATCGAGCAGGGCTCCAAGTACATCGAGACAGCGTGGCGCAAGACGCCCGAGTACCAGGGCGGGTTCCTGCTCGACGGCGGCGTGCATTTCACCGCAGGCTTGAGGTGTTTGCTGGGCAGCGAGGCTAAGGCAACGAGTCTGAGCGCTTTCACGGCGCAGCATCAGAGTTACTTGCCGCCGGTGGATTCTGCGGATGCGGTTCTCAGGCTGAAGAATGGAGGGCAGGGAACTTTTTCGTTGAGTTTCGGGACGACTGCTACGGGGAATGAGTGGGTGGTGGCGTGTAAAGGCGGAGAAGTGGTTGTTGAGCCATTTGAGGGCAAGGTCACTGTCAAGGCGAAGGGAGACAGTGAGGGCAAGTTCGAGGAGGCTAAGGATGAGTTTGGTGGCGTCAAGCAGGAGGTTTTCGCGTGGGCGAAGAGTATCAAAGAGGGCAAGCCTGACCCTCAACAGAGTCCTGAGGAGGCGTTGGGGGATCTGGAGATGTTGGAGGCGATTCTGAAAAGTGGGCAGAGGGACGGCATTCCTGTCAATCTGTACCATCAGACGTAAGGCTGAATGTGTCGCTTTGTGTTCGTAGCTTTGATTATTCATTGCTATCTTGTGTGTACTCTGTTTCTTTACGAATGATCTCGGGCAAGAACGTCTTGAATCCTCCCGTGCGCTATATGCAGCATGTTGTTCATAGTATGTACCATCAATCGATCTTGCTCGCCAATGAGGGCTTGCAATGCAGCAGCGGTAGCGATTGGGCGTGGTTGTGGGTGTCGGCATGAAGATGGTACCCATTCCCAGGCTCTGGCGTCAAAGATATGGGTTTATTTTGTGTGCCTTGTCAGTTGGCATGGGCGCAATGCGGTATCCAGTTCGCGTGAGTCGAAAGTGATTGAGCAACTTGTTGCTTCCAGACATGTAGGAAGTGGTCGTTGCGTCTCCGGGCAGGTCTTTGCGGTTGCACAGTGCCAAGCGAGTACACGGCGCATACTGCACGAGCGTTGCCGACACACGATAGGCTGTCGTGTTTGTCGATAGTGATTCTCAGTCGTATCCCGCGCTCATGGTTCAGCCGATTTCCTCGATCCCAGCAGTCTGGGTTTCTCTTCCTCCCATGAGCTTGCCCATGATATCCTTCTCTCTGCGCTTCCGCTCCGGAGAAGCAGAAGGATCCTCATCGTCGTCCTCGTCTTCGGAAGAATCGGCTGCCTGCTCACCGTCTGTTCCGTTCAATTCCTTCAGCACACCAAGCCCTAGGTTCATCTCAATGTGCGGCTCATCCTCCTTCACATCCTCCATACTGAAGGCGTTTGCGCCATCCTGTTGTAGTTTGTTGTTCGCCTCCGCCAACTGCGGCAAGAATGATTTAAGTCTGTCCTCAAGCGAAGGAGCCCCAGAAGCGACGCGCGCTGAGAAGTTTGGTTTGGTGCCGGGTTTGACGGTTGCGATGTCGTCGCTTTCGCTTTCACCTTCGTCTGAAGTAGAATCGTCGCTTTCTTCGCTCGAGCTGGACTCTTCTTGACCAGATTCCGTGTCCTGAGAGGCGTTTGGAGAGGTCATGCTGCTGTCTTCGTCGTTGCGAGAGCCATTTGAGCTTTGAAGCGCCGGATTGACGGTTGTTGTCGCGCTGTCGTCCGCGTCTTGCTTCTGCCTGTGCACCATGTTGTCCATGTTGTAATTTATGTGCAAGAACGACACGCCCTCGAAGTGTATGTTTTATTTCCCAGAAAATGTCTGTTGTGTAACATTAAGTGTAAAGCTAAGAAAAAAACAATAAATGATCCTCGGGCGAGCTCGCATGCTTCGGCTCAGCCCGCGCGCGCGGCCGGGGGATGTCCATCATTGCGTACTGTCGAGCGTGAAAACGTTTCGAAGCTCACCAAGTTACCATCCATTGCAACGACACGACAACACTCCTCCTCGCCACCAACACCCATCCCCATTGATCCATCTCCGTCGCAGTCGCCGTCGCCTGCTGTCAGATCTGGTATCTCCACCTCCAGCGCCGCCGACTCACACACATCCTCCGCCATGTCCGCCGCAACTCCTTTAGATCAGGCCGCCGTGCCCGTCGTCCCTGTGCCAGTGGTGCCTGCCAACGCCAACGCGCTGCCCATCGATGTCACCAAGCCTGGCTCCCTTTCACAGCCTACACCGCGTACCGGTGGCGTCGTTGACTCGATCCTCGACACATACCGATCATTCCAGGACCGGAGAGCAGCGCTCGGCCTGAGCAACCCCGGCACCGTCGACAACATCGCCTCTGAGGTCCAGAGGAGCGTCTTCCTCACCAACCAGACCTTCTCTGGCCTGCGCGCCGAGTTGAACAAGAGCTTCTCTATTTCGCCTCTTTTCCAGATTAGCCATGCCTTCTCCGCTGGCTCTCAGATGCTCTCCCCGTACACTTTCCTTGGTCTGTACGGCACCAACAACGTGAGTTTCGCCAGCACGAGCAATGCGCACCTACAAGTACTGACAACCCCAGACTCTCTGCCAAGCGCAGCTTGACTCCGACCTCTCCCTCTCCGGCCGTTTCAACCAGCGCATCACCGACCGCCTCAGCTTCAAGTCGCAGATTCAGATCCAGCCTTCTTCGGCTGCCGGCCCTGGTGCCGCTCAGGTCTCGCTCGAGCAGGACTACACTGGCGCCGACTTCAGCGCAAGCATCAAGAGCATCAACCCGAGCATATTGGAGGGCGGTCTGACCGGCATGTTCATTGGTTCATACCTGCAAGCTATCACTCCCCGTCTCGCTCTCGGTCTGGAGGGTGTTCTGCAGAAGCCCGGCGGTGGCATGGGCCCGGAGGCCGTCCTCAGCTACGCCGGAAAGTACAAGGGTGACGACTGGATTGCCAGCGCTCAGCTCCTTACCCAGGGTGGTATTCAGGGCAGCTACTGGAGGCGTCTGACCGACAAGGTCGAGACTGGTGTCGACGTCAACCTGCAATTCACTGGTGGCAACCCCATGATGGGCGGTCCTTCCAAGGAGGGTGTTGCGACTCTCGGTGCCAAGTACGAGTTCTCCCGATCCATCTTCCGCGCTCAGGTCGACTCTCACGGCAAGATTGGCTGCCTTCTCGAGAAGGTAGTTGCGCCTCCCGTCCGCATGACCTTTGCTGGTGAGATGGACCACGCCAAGGTAAGTTTTCAACAGTCTCAGTACGCGATTGACCAACTACTAACATGTCTTGGCAGAACTCCGCCAAGCTCGGTCTTGCAGTTTCTATTGAGGCCTCCGGAGAGGAGCTCATGGAGCAGCAGGACAAGGTTATCCCTCCCACCCCTCCCTTCTAAGCGTCTCGCCCTCTTGATGAGATGAAACGAGTCAGAAGAAGTAATTCTCTTCAACCTGTACACTAGTAGTAACAAACAAGGAGGCGCCGATCTATGGAATGGAGCCGAAACGGGTGTTGGCATGATACCAAATTCGCATGTAGGGATAGAGACGACGATTAGCAAAAGTACGAGGAAGAGGCAGCAAGTTAGCCGCGCACATACTTGCGGTCGTATCTATGTACGAGCTTTCCCTGTGGAGCATGGCATGGCGCATCGAGCGCTTTTGATGTGGTCGGATGGAGTTTGTTCATTGCCGCTGCTGCATGTGTTGATACATGTAGCTTTCTGTGTATACATATTCACACTTCTCTCGTTTCCTACTTTCACGATGACTGCTTGATTCAGGTTTTACAAGTGTCGCCGAATATGCTGAGATGCCCATTCAAGCACCTGCAATCTTTCTTCCAGGTGACAGACCTATCTATCGATCTCCCTCCTCTGAAGCACTCGCACCGTCAAGCATCAACAATCGAGATCCTCATTACCAGGAATCAACCACCATTCAAAGTCACTCGCTATTCTCCAAAGCTTTCCCCCCATTGGGACTCCTCTCCCGATATCCCACTCGATCCTGTTCATCCACTGAAAATCCCCATCTCTCAGCCACCGCCTATATACTCCCAGACCCATGTTAGGATCGATAGCCCGCTTCATCATCTCCGGCTCGCGCTCAAGAAAATCAACGAGTTCTCCAAACCGAATCCCAGCCTCGTTGCGCAGGGTGAAGTACCGTCTCGTTCCGGGGGAATACTCGTATCGAATTCCGAACCGGATTTTCTTCTGAGGAGGTTGGGTCAGGAAAATCTCTCTCGCGAACGGGAGGCTGGAGCAGAGGGAGAAGTTTTCCGCGCTTATGTAGATGGTTGTTCCGTCCAGTGGATCATACTTGGCCTGGTGCGTCGCGGCCGGATGGTGGCTGAAGACACGAGCGATTCGTTTCCGCCGTACTGGCCATCCGTCAACAGTCATCTTCTGCTTGGGACGAACTAATTCTCCTTTCTCTGCTGCTTCTTCGTCTTCTTGTTCGTCTTCAATCTCCCAGGCAAGGAGAGTCTCAAGATCGACTTTGCGGTGCGAAAGACCCGGGTGCGTATTCCCACACTTCGCAACAGTGGCCTTCGTGATGAGGCCACCTGCAGCAAGTTCGCCTTGGGGTCCCAGGCCTAGCGCTGCGCGGGGGTGGTGTTCTGACATGACTGCGTTGTAGGTTGTGCGGGTTACGCCGCGGAAAGGGAGGAGTGGGTGGGTGGGGGAGGGGGTTCGGCAGGATATCGGGATGGCTTTGCGAGATGGGAAATCTTCGACTTGCTTCCTACTGCTCCATGTCTTCCACCTGCTCCAATCCAGAGTGGTGGTGGATAATAAGGTCTGGGTGAGGTGGGTGCAGAGGTCCGGGTTATGGAAGAAGGTGTTTGCGGCTGACTGTTGCATGGTGGGTGGTATTGTTTTGTTTGAGATGAAGTCGGTAGCCTCGTCGGAAGTCATGGTCTGTATTATCTAGAAGAGAGGGAGAGAGTGACGGGATGCTGGAAGACTTTGGTGAGAGTAGAGAGCTTGAGAAGTACTTATCACCTTGGACGTTGGGTGGGAAAATGACAGTAGCAGGCCCTGCAGCTTGTAGATTCGCACTGTGGTGCTGTAGACGAAGGATGCGAAGGATCGATATGACAGTCATCAAGGATCATGGGGGGAGGGTCACATTGTATGAATCACGATGATCGACTTCATTCCAGTGAGGCGCAGGTAACTTAAGTTCTTGGACGTTGAATTTAAACATCGAGTGATGTGTCGCATCATGACATGTGGCCGACCGTACAAACTGCCCCGCTGTTGCTCGAATACCTACGCAGCGTTTGGCGGGCAGCCACGGCATCCTTATCTTCACCACCCATAACCCATGTACTTGAAGACAGGCGAACGACAAAGCAGCTGATAATCCCGGAACCGTCCTGAAACTATGGACACCCTACTGTATGTCGTCGCTCCATTAGTGCACGCCTGACTGAAAGATCCCCTACTCACCCCAGCCCAGCACCGCCGATTTGGCGGCAAAGGCGTCCTTCCGGCGACGATCTAGCACTTATGTCGATGCAATTCACGACCTGCCTGAAAAGGCTTCCATGGCACCGGCACAGCTCTATTCTACAGAATCCGGTCGCTTGTTCCACTCTGGCAGGATTGTCATCGCCACGGTAGGTCTGCCAGCCAGAGGCAAGACACACGTCAGTGTTGCCCTCGCTCGTTACCTCCGCTGGCTGGGTGTCAAGACTCACATCTTCCATCTCGGAGACTACCGCCGAGCTCACATGGGCCCCAAAGGCGAGATTCCCGACGACTACTTTTATGTGAACGCGAGCACCTCCTCGGTACTGCTGAGGAACAAAATCTTAAAAAAGTGCAGAGAAGACATCCTCCACTTCCTCAACCACGAGAACGGACAGATCGCTATCTTCGATGCTGTCAACCCTCTCTCGACTGGAAGGCACGCACTTGCCAAGGAGTTTGAAAAGCAGAACATCCAAACCCTGTTCATCGAAAGCACCTGCACTGACGAGCGAATCATTGAGGAGAACGTTCGATCAGTCAAGATCTCCTCCCCGGACTACATCGGGTGGTCCCAAGAGGATGCAGTCAAAGATTACCTCAACCGCATCAACTCGCGCATACCCCATTATGAGACGATCGAGGAGAAGGACCTGCACTACGTCAAGATGATCAACGCAGGAGAGCGCATGATTGTCAACAATTGCGCTTTCGGCTACTTGTCCCAGCGCATCGTCTTCTATCTACTCAACCTTCACATCAAGAGCCGCCAAACATACTTCTGCCGCGCTGGCACTACGAAGGAGGAAGACAGCTACAAAGCTGACGCCAGCCTGAGTGAGGAAGGCAAAGACTATGCCAGGAAAATGACCGAGACCCTCATCAAGCATCGCGAGTCAGAACGCCAAAACTTGATCAAGAATGGTGCTCCCGAATCCACAGCCTCGAAGCCTCTGAGTGTTTGGACCAGCACACGCAGACGTACTATCGAAACCTCGCAATACTTGGACCAGCACGGCTACCCTGTGCGACAGCGCAGTCAGATGAGTCAGCTCAATCCCGGAGTCTGCGAGAAGATGAGCGAACGCAAGATCAGGGAACAGTACCCGGAAGAAGTTGTCAAGCACGAGCAAGACCCATACCACCACAGATACCCACGCGCAGAAGTAAGTGACAAGTTGAGTCCATTCGGTCTCGATGCCCTACTAACGTCTTCAGTCCTATCACGACCTTGCGGTCCGTCTCGAGCCTATCATTCTCGAGCTCGAGCGCGAGCAAAATGACCTTCTGATCATCGCCCACGAGTCCGTCCTCCGTGTCCTGTACGGCTACCTCATGGCTTGCTCTGCCACAGACATCCCCAGCTTGCAATTCCCCCGCGACGAGATCATCGAGATCATCCCCGCTTCTTACAACAACTCTGCCAAGCGCATCCACATCGAAGGCTTGTCGCAGAAACTGGTCCCTGGCAGTCCAGAAGACATCAAGATCCCAGTCCCTCCGAGCGGCGCTGTCAGCCCTTTCAGCGGGATCGGCACACCTGCACTCGGCTCTAATACTCCTGTTGCCGGCACCCAGACCCCAGTTGGCGCGACCGACGGTGGCGTACTCCCGCTGAAGAGAGGCAACGTGGATCCGAAGGCCTAGAGAAGCGGTGGGGGGTTTCAACTTCGACGTGCTGGTCTGCTTGATTTCTTTAAGGGTGGTGAGAGTGAGTGAGCGCGAAATTCTTTTCGACTGATGAGTATTACGACGGCCGATTTTGCACTTTTATGACAATGACGGTGCATGAAGCGAGGCGACTGGCAGATAACGATACAGCTTTTTCAGAATATACTTCTAGACTGCTACCGAGTGTTCCAGGCGCGGAGACCATCCGTCGGTGGCTCTTTGCCCGGTTTCAACAGTGACAATCGGTACGCCGGATGGAGGATGGCTTCTCTCACTGACTTCCGGCACGCAAATACCTTCCAGTGAACGATAAACGTCCATTGGAAAATCAAATTGACAGTAGTAATTCGGTACTGTTACTCCTCCACGATACCAAGCTTATCGATGCTTTCAACACCCAAAGATCAGAGCAAATGTCCAATGATGGAAAGTCAGTCGACCCCAACCCTAACCCTCACATGTGCGTTTACCTTTCGAGCTGTTGCATTCTATCACAGTTTCAAGGAGTACGGCGTTCAACTGCTGAGGATACTCGATCAAAGACAGGAGCGATCGACGCACTATAGTTCATTTCAATAGAGGTTTCGGGCTCTCGGATTCTCGCATAGAAAGTGATTTGTAGTCGTCAGACTGCTGTCACAGGTCTCGGCTTCGGAACGCTGGGCCGTCTCCCAGCAGCTGCTAAGATATGTTGATTCGAGAGAGGATAAAGCACCTAAGCACTCGACAAACTATTCATACAGAGAGGTAGGACTACATTACATCACCACTTCACGTTCCACATAGTAAACATGAGAGCTGTTTGCGAGCATGCGACGACAAGAGGGATAAGTAAACATCGACCACCCTGTAAGTACATATTCTCCTCCATTACCTTGACCCCAATTACAAAGTTCTCTATCACCTCCATCCTTCTATCGAAACCAGATCGACTACAACTCGCCCTCGAGTCAACAATGGGTGTCTCTCTTAGCACAGCGCGTTACCTCGCGCCTCTATCTTTCGCCTATGATTTCGCCGCCCAGCAATATGGCCTCAACTCCACGCCCAACATGATGGACATCCACGAGCGCAATATCTCCTTCTGGTCGCCGAATCCCTACTTCATCGGTGCATTCTTCTTCCCACAACAGCTGTAAGTGATCAAGGACATTCGATTATGAAAGCCACACCAGTCCAAACAAAATGACTAACATCAACCCCCTCATCACAGCTTCCAACTAGCCTGGCTCTACAAGCTCTGGAAAAACAACCCCTCGAACCCCGCCCAAGCCCGCGAGCTCAACGAGATCGTCAAGTTCGTCCCCTACTACGCCATCGGCAACTTCTGCATCGGCACCTGGATGTTCTTCTGGAACAGCGAGGCCCTCAAGACTTCCAACGTCTTCGTCTGGATCAATAGCCTGATGCAGCTGTGGTACATCTCCACCCAGCTCGAGCCCATGAACACCAAGAGCTGGGGCAGCATCCTCACGCACGTTGTCGCAAAGACCTTTGCTGGCATTGGGTGTCTGGATTTCTTGCACAACACGGGCGTGGCGTACTTTGTGGGCGCGCAGCCGCCTTTGTGGGCCAAGGTTGCGACGGGTCTTGGGTTCGCGGGGTTGAGTGCTGGGAGCGATTGGATCTTTGGAGGGTGTATGGTTTATGACCTTGTGGCGTTGGCTGTTGGGCAGAGGCAGTATGGCAATGAGGGGTGGAGCAATGTGCTGGCTGCTTATGCTGTGGGCGCTGCTGGAATTGTCGGCGCAAGGAACTACCTGAAGTAGGTGAGATGAGAGGAGAGAGAGGCGATGAGGCATAGTATCTAGATACTAGGGACCGTGGTCGGGGTGTTTTTCTACAAGGCTGACGCTTGGATTTACTCAGGCCGCCGTACGTGAGCGACAAGAGCGATTACGCACAAGCTGCACAGGACGAGATCGATGATTCTGTTTGAGTGCTTTGGAGGTTGATGTTTGGGACATGTGAGGCAGGCTGATCTTGTCGAGTTTGTTGAGTGTATGATTTAGTATGTAGTGAGTTCAAGGGCGTTCAGACTTCACAAACCGTCTTTTCGAGCTGTACTTATTGTACCGGTAGGTAGTACTGTACAGAGAGTTGCTACGACGATGGGGGACCTGCTCTTAGGTAGTAGTGTAAAGTCCCGTTGAAGAAGCGGTGGAGAGCTCGAAGTTCCACTCTAGGATGATAACCGTGAGCTTCATGTGGGGACTCAGGCATGCAGGACAGTTGAAACGTACAAGATCCTCACGTTTGGGACTTGGAAGAGATGTGAGATTTGGTGTGATGGAAGCGGAGCCCGAGGCCCCTTATCTCTTGCCCTGTTCAACTGTCGTTAACGGGTGTGTGCCTTAGCTTGCTAGGGAGTAGATATCATGTAAACGAGAGTCGATAAACCGACCATCGACATCTATGAGCCATTCCATCATGAAATACGCTGGAATGTCGTGAAAAGCGACAGCTATGTAGGTTTGTTTACTTACACCGACGACATGGACTGTTCTCAGACGAAGTCAAATGGTTCTGCCGGGCACACCCGCTAGCGCCGACCCTAATTTTCACGACGCCTGCTCCATATCGAGGTATGTTGACCGTGAGCGCACTCGTGAACCCATTCATTCAACAAATTATCGCTCAGGCAATAGAATGAATCTTTCACATAAGATGCAAACCTCACTTGATACCCTCACCGTTCACGACGGTGCCCTGTTCCGCTATCCGACTCGCCCGAGCTTGTGTCCTGACACGAATCCGCTTGGACCCGCCACATGCACAAGTCCACCAGGGAGATATCCGAGTAAAAGAGCTCATGTGGTGGAGGACCGGATGACGAAGCCGGCTAGAAGACATGCCCATGACGAATGGTCGGAATATGTATCGCATCACATAATCCGGCTCGATAGATCTTCTAATGAACGAATTTAGGGCATGAGCAGACGATGACGATGTTGCGCCATTTTGCACATGGAAAGGCCTTGGGAATCCCCGGCATCCGGCCATCACAAAAAAAAAAAGCGGTATGATGCCGTCGGCGGGTAGGTGCTACTGTAGTCAGTCGCTGCCGGTAGTTCCAAAATAATACGCACAGAAATAATCACAAAGCACAGCACTAACTTACTAAGGCATGCCGTCACGAACGACTAGCTCAGGCACATGTTCGAGAAAGGTTCTACGCGTCTTCTAGGTGTGCCGCGAACGCGCTAGCCTCTGATCGAGATGTTCGAGCAAAAGGCAAATTTTCGGTACGCTCGGATCGCCTTCAAAAACCGCATATCTGAAAACTGCACCTGCTCGTGAAAGCGCCGCAATACGCCCGCCAAGGGCTCGGTGCTTCAACGGTGTGTTGAGAGATTGGCCCCGACTAGACCCGTTAGCTGTTTTGAATGCCGGAAAATGCAGCGAGACGGTCAGAGGATGTTGCTGGTATCACCAAATTGCTTCTATCCACATGGAATCTCTCATGTCGACCTCATCTCTGTTGTACGGCATAGAGTCGACGTCGAAATATGATCAAACGCCACTTTGTTAGTCGCGATGAGGAATATGCTTGCGGCGCGGATCGGCCTTGATATGTGGATCCCGCGACGCCTACCGCTATCTGCCGCGATCTAGTGAGCTTGGCAATCTTTTCAAGTTTGTCTCAACGACATCACCCTCCCGTCCGGCGAGAGTACCGAGCAGAGCCTGCCGATTCCGAAGCTTCTGCTATGTGTGAAACCGGCCGTTAGCTACCCAGCGCATACGGCGATGATGATGCTGTTGATCCAGCGATGAGAGCTCTTCTGCTGGTAGAGCTGGGGAAAAGCTCGTGACTGCTATGACAGCTCTGATCGATGGCAGAGACATACGAACGTTACTACTGAAAAGCACTAGGTTAGGCTTGCTTCGGCATCTTTAGACGGCATCAGATATTTTCACACACGCCTCGATCATTCCGTTGATGGCGCCGCCGTTGTAGCTCGCCCTCGGAGCTCCACTCTGTGTGAGACCCATTCTTCATTTTGGAAGCAGTATAGCGCAATATGCCACCCGGACGACCAGGCACAACGTCCGTGATGAACTGGCACGCGATCGAACACAAGCGTCCTTCACGACGACGCCGGGGTCTGGGCGCGGGTTTGCCGTTTTCGTGTATCCTCCACTTCACATCTGAGGGAGCCCCATCGTAGGGCCCCGGACCCCGAGTGTCACCCAGCAATCTGAGAGGAGCTCTGACCCGACTTCCTTATAAACCGACAATCTCTTTCCTCTTCTTGTTCCATTCCCCTCACCTCTCCTCCCTTCGCCCAGGATACCTCTCTCTTTGCACTGAACACCCTCCATCCTAAACAACCATGCCCTTCCTCAAGCGTACGGAGCGGGAGGCCAACGAGGCCGCCCAGCTCGAGAAGACCTCTTCTCCTCTGGCCAACCCCGCTCATGCGGGCAACAATGAGCTCTCTGGCTCTGACCAGAAGATCACCTTCATCGCCGTCTTCCTTGGTCTTGTCGCCTCCATCGGTGGTTTCATGTTCGGCTACACTTCTGGTCAGATTTCCGGTTACTTCCAGATGGCCGACTACCAGCGTCGTTTTGGTGAATTCACCGACGACCCCGCCAAGATTGGCAACAACGGTGTTCCCTACTGGTTCAATGTCACCCGCCAGGGTACCATCGTCTCTATGCTCTGCGCCGGTGCCCTCATCGGCTCCCTCGCTGTTGGAAAGCTCGCCGACACTCTTGGACGCAGAATGGCGGTCTCCGCCTCCGCCTTCTTCTGTGCCATTGGCATGATCATCGAAATCTCCTCGACTACCCACTGGGCTCAATTCGCCGTTGGCCGTCTCGTCACCGGTATGGGTGTTGGTGCTCTCAGTGTCACTGTCCCCATGTACCAGTCTGAGAGCACTCCCGCTGTCATCCGCGGTGTCGTCGTTGCTTGCTACCAGCTCTTCGTCACCCTCGGTATCTGGACCGCTTACATGATCAACTACGGCACCCACACCATGGACTCCAGCGCTTCCTGGAGAATCACCGTCGGTCTCGGTTTCCTGTTCACCTTCATCCTCGGCGGTGGCATGCTCTTCCTTCCCGAGTCTCCCCGTTTCGCTTTCCGTCAGGGTCGTGAGGAGGAGGCCCGCGCCACCATCGCTCGCCTCGGTGGTGTCGATGCCAACCACAAGTCCGTCAACGACCAGATCAACGAGATCCGCTTCAAGCTTGACGAGGAGAGGGCCGGCAAGGACACCAAGTGGTGGGAGATGTTCACTGCCCCTACCATGCTTCGTCGCGTCATGATCGGTGTCGTGCTCCAGGCCGGCCAGCAGCTCACTGGTGCCAACTTCTTCTTCTACTACGGCACAACCGTCTTCCAGGGTGTCGGTCTTGACAACTCCTACGTCACTCAGATCATTCTCGGCTCCGTCAACGTCTTCTGCACTTTCGGTGGTCTTTGGGTCGTCCAGAAGTGCGCTCGCCGTACTGCTCTTATCGTCGGTGCTCTCTGGGCCGTCGTCTGCTTCCTGATCTACGCCCTCGTCGGTGAGCTTGTTCTCGAGAAGACTGGCAGCTCCGCCGCTGGTAACGTCCTGATCGTCTTCACCTGCCTGTTCATCGTCTCCTTCGCCACCACCTGGGGTCCTCTCGTCTGGGCCGTCGTCGCCGAGCTGTACCCCGCCCGCTACCGTGCCCCCTGCATGGCCCTGGCCACCGCGTCCAACTGGCTGTGGAACTTCCTCATCTCCTTCTTCACCACCTTCATCGTCAACGACATCAACTACTGGTACGGTCTCGTCTTCGGTGGCTCCTGCCTGTTCCTCGCCGGCTTCGTCTTCTTCTTCGTCATCGAGTCCAAGGACCGTTCGCTCGAGGAGATCGACACCATGTACGTGCTCGGCGTCAACCCCATCACCTCCGCCAAGTGGGACGGCTCCAAGGTCCCCCACGACGAGGAGAGCAGCCGCGAGAACTCTGTCGGTCCCCAGCACGCTTCCGCTCCCATGGACCGTGTCCCCACCAACACCGTCCACGAGTAAAGAGAGGGAAAGTGGATGCTTTTCTTCCTGATACAAGTTTCCGTTCAGTTAGTTGTTTAGCATTGCGATGGTGTACATTGTTTTAAATATGCCATCTACGGGATAGATGGGATACGGGATGGAATGGCTCAAACGGCCGACCAAGGAGAACAAAGTTCGAAAATCAGTTTTCATGCATGCTATGGCGTCTCGTCAATTCGAGACTAAAAATTTAATGAAGATCTTACAACCTCACTTGCTTTGTCTTCTCTCTACTTGTCTCTGATTTTTATATCAAACAAGTGACCACTATCCGAATGTTGATCCCACGAGAAACCGCATTCGTGATACCTGATCACGCAGCTGATATAGATACAGGAAAATTACAGTCCATTACAAGTCCTTCGGATACGTACGCATAAACCCTCCGAACTGCCAATAATCCATGCCGTCGCAGGCCATCTCCCTCAAAAGCGCCCACCAGAGGTCAGCGACCCCCCCCATACCCTTTCCCCCCGGCGGAGAAAACACCCTGGGGCAGCAGTCCCGCCTCCGGGCGGGGCATGCATGCATCTACCGGAGAACATCGCTTATGCAAGTCATACCAGGCACACACACGAGGTGTCGGTCCGATTGAGCGTGCAGACAGCGGAGGGCGGAGAGCAGCAGTTGCATTGACGGGGGAGGCGGAGCGCGCGGAGTGCGCGGAGCAGGAGAGTCCACCGCGGAGTAACTGTCGGGGGAAAAAGAAACTGCCCGCAACCTACCCCCTCGTGGCGGAGACGAGGAGGCGGGCGGACTCCATTTTTTCTTGTCGCGTGTTCCGTCCGTGGGAGGGTGGAGTTTGGGGGGGTTTCTCAACAAAGGCGTGATCTCGGTGGTATTCTTTTTTGGGGCTTTGGGGGGTGGCCATGGCTCGAGGCTGGATTGCTGTTGCTTTCCGTTACCCGGTGCACTGGTTCGGATATATTATGATGGTTGTCGTTGTTAGCATGTTCTAACTCCGAGGTCTTCCGCCCTACAGCTACTCTACTCGAAGTCGCTGTGAGGGTTTGGTGCCGTGTAGCCGCGGGCGTTCAGATAATTGTAGAGATGTTTTTCGAAGCGGGCAAGCTGGGATCGATTAGCTGGATGAGCTGGCTTGGTTCAGACGGCGATGAAATTGTGATTCTCCTGCTTGTGATGCTCGTGGGCATGTGACATTCGTTGGAGTTCCGCTCTCCAAACCCTATGTCTAAATCCAGGCGATATGCCAGAACCACGAGACGCAGAACGCATGACTGGACTTGTCACTTACAATATTGCGATCCTCGACCACACCGTCCCTGACCCAGAGACTATGAGCACCCATCATGTTCGCCATCATCATGTCTGTAAACAGCCGATCGCCCACAATGGCAACTTGCTCAGGCTTTGTGACCTGGGAGTCAGGCCTGCTCCGGAAGTAGTCCATGATTTCACCAGAGCAGCCCGGCTTCTTGGTGGTATGTCTGAGTACCGTGACTCCAGTATTGCGCTCCAAGAGTTCGGCATCTTTGAAGCCGGGATCTGCACCAGTGCCAGAGGAGTTCGAGACGATCAGCAGTTTGGAGCCCGGGTAGGCTTGTCGTAGTTCGTCGAATTTGGCCTTGTTGGCCGGGAAGATGTCATTTTGATGCGGGATCGCGAAGCAATTGTCTTTGTCCAGTACGATGGCCCGGATGTCTGGTTTCTTGTTATCGGTCTTGGTGGTGTTGAATGCTTCGGAGAGTGGCACAGGGATCTTGTCGAAGGACGAGACAGTGTGATGCGGTAGGCACAGGGCTGGATTGGCGAACAACCGTAGGATGTTGAGACTCCCAGATAAGTTCAGGTTCGGCATTGCAGACAATACGGACGATTTCTGTTATATCTGTTATATCCGATGTTGCCTGGCGGTTGATCCTTTTGTGTCCCTGACTACTACGCCTTGGAGAGTTCGACGTTGCTGTCCAAGCTCCCTTGATGAAGCCGCGACACTCCAGCAACACATTGCAAGTGCACTCTTCTGATTTCAATCACAATACATTTCGCGCCCACTTGAACGCGAACCACCTGTAATAATACGAAAAGACCGGCACACCACCCAATTCCATCTCAACATCGCCCGGCGCGACGGCTCACTACGTGTTCCTGGACCTCCGCTAGGCTACACACCGAATACGAATACCATCGATCATCGCGTCGACTTTACACTAAGACAGGGCGCACAAGCTGTTGAACACATCACAAGAGGAGTCTGTTTAAGAGAAGAGCCGACACAGACATGGCGAGATGGAGGACCGCGGCGGGTCTGCTGCTATTGCAGCTTCTGGCTGGAGCACAAGCAGCGGAGGAGTTAGTGGTAGGTCGAGTCGCGATCTCCACGCTTGATCAATGACAGCAGCTGAACAAACTCGCGACAGAACCAAAAGGACTCGAAGCGACAAGTGTGCTCCGGCATGTACTCGAGGAAAGCTTGGGGTGGGAATGTCGACCCCTTCATCCTGACCAAATTCATGAAACCTGAAGACATACCCGAAGGAGAAGACCCCATAGTGAGCTTGGTGATGTTCGAGTGGCAGGACAAAGACCTGATAGGGAAGCCGGTTGATCCGCCGGACGATGTGAGTACATCGGCTACAAAGATGGAGACCGGGCGAGGGCTGACAGCGCATGCGCAGCATGTGTATATTTGTGACCAAGGAAATGTCGACGCTGGACACTGCAAAGACAAGGACCTTGGAGCTTTCATCACGGCAGACAACGCGACTGAGTCTTCACGATCTCAAGTAATATCAATGGCGGTCCATCTGAAAGACCCGCCGGCGATAAATTACCCAATCAAGCGGACTGGCTACTACTGCGTCGGCACTTTTGGCTACAACATTGAGGAATACAGCGCCGTTGTCGAGTTCCGGAATGCTTTCGGTGAGCTTCCTGCCGCCCAAATCGTCAAGCTGCCTTTCTACGCTGCGTTCACACTGGTATACGCCCTGCTCGGCATTGGCTGGGGCATTCTGTACTACCTCAACCGCAACGACATCCTCCCAGTCCAGAATTACATCACTGCGATCGTTGTGTTCCTCGTTGTGGAGATGTTCATGACCTGGCTGTTCTACGACTACCAAAACCGACACGGTCTCAACACTGGAGCAAAGGTGCTGCTTGTTGTGGTGTCGATTCTCTCCGCCTTCCGCAACAGCTTCTCGTTCTTCCTGCTGCTGATTGTCTGCATGGGTTATGGCGTTGTCAAGCTCTCTCTGGGCAAGACGATGGTCTACGTCCGCTGGTTGGCAATCACACATTTCGTTTTTGGTGTCATCTACTCCATTGCATCACTCTCTGTAACGCCAGAGAATGCTGGCCCGCTCGTCCTTCTGGTGGTTCTTCCTCTTGCAGCCACACTCACTGCTTTCTACGTATGGACGCTTAACAGTCTCAACTTCACTCTGAGGGACCTTCTCCAGAGGAAGCAGACGGTCAAGGCGGCCATGTACAAGAAGCTTTGGTGGTGCATCTTGACCTCCATCATCGTCATCTTCGCCTTCTTTTTCGTCAACAGCTGGACTTTCGCAGGCCAGACTGACGAAGACTTTGTCCCGAACCACTGGTCTACACGCTGGTTTATTCTTGATGGCTGGCTCAATCTGATCTACTTTGCCGATGTAGCCTTCGTTGCCTACATCTGGCGGCCCACAGCGAACAACCGCCGATTCGCCATGAGCGACGAGGTAAGCTATTGCTGTTTCCTCCATTCTGACGAGATCTTGTACTAACACATTTCACCCTTCAGATCGCCCAAGAGGATGACGGCTTTGACCTCGCTTCTCGTGACTCGCTCGACCTGGGCGAGGACCTCGAGAGCGGTGGTGACGGGAACACTACCCCCAAACCACCTGCTTACGACTCCGTGCCCGGCAACTCTCGTGCTATCAACCGTGATGCATCGCCTCTGCCGGCTCCCATCCCGCAGAAGCCCTCGACATTACCGCGCGAGAGTCTGGAGGGGGAGATGATGTTCGATATCGGCAGTGAAGTTGACGATGATAGTGACAGCGATGAAGAAGGCAGGCGGTTGACCAAGGGTGGCAAGTGAGCTTATTCGAATTGCCATTGCGGTCACCCGCCTGGGCGACACGGCAGGCACGATCGTTGAATTTTTAGGTACCAATCATCATAACAACATCCTCGTTCGTGGTGCATTCTCCTGCCAGTGGTAAATTTGTGAGAGAAGACAGATTGTATGTGCAGTAAACAATGTCTACTCAGTACAATACTTCTTCGTATGTAAAGATACTGTACCTTGCGACGGTGGCGTGAGAACCTTCCAAGGGGCCCCGCAAGGCTGAGCGCTGGGCGCTGAGCCAGGGTCTCACAGTTTAGTGGACGCAGATTGAAGGGACGTATACAATTATACTTTCAATCATTTACGACCTTTCCTTTGGAACCCCAACCGCTTGTTCTCATCGCAACATCCATCAGGCACACTTTTCGGTGCCGACTGAAACACTGCTTTATCAACTCTTTCGTTTCTCCATTCCTTCAGCGAGCGGTCCAGCCAGCTTGCACGTTCGAAAGTACGGCAAGGTACATGCCTGACGGCTCCTTTTCCCTCACCTCTTCACGCCGCCGAAGCAGCTCAGCCGTCCTTCCTAAACGCGAGACCAGCGACTCGCGAAACGCCACATTCAAGGACAAGCACGTCCAGCCCGGATCCATGAGCGAGAAAGTCAAGAACGCCTGGATGAATCAGGGCCAGCGCTCGCGGTACCTGAAGACCGCAGGCATAGTTGCCTTCGTTCTTCTGGTGCTGTTTTACATCGTCCCGAGCGGCAGCGACAGCAGCAGTGGATACCTTCCTCCCGGTGCCGGCAAGTTAGCAGGCGGCGATGTCGCCAGCGACTCGACCACTGCGACGCAGCGATGCACGCGCAGCTACGACAAGAGCAAGCCTCTTGTGCAATATGCTCTCATGATTGATGCTGGCAGCACTGGCAGCAGAATTCACGTCTACCGTTTCAACAACTGCGGTCCTACGCCTGAGCTGGAGGACGAGGGTTTCAAGATGACTGCGAAGAAGGAGGGCGGTAGTGGGTTGAGCAGCTACGGCGACGACGCCGAGGGCGCAGCTAAGAGCTTGGACATGCTTCTTGATCTTGCCATGGAGACTGTGCCGGACAAGCTCAAGGGTTGCACACCAGTCGCTGTGAAGGCTACTGCTGGATTGAGGAAGTTGGGTCCTGAGAAGAGCGATGCCATCCTGAAAGCTGTCCGTAACAGACTGGAGACCGTATACCCTTTCCCTCTCGTCAGCGACGCAAAGGGCGGTGTTGAGGTCATGGACGGCAAGGACGAGGGTGTCTATGCTTGGATCACGACGAACTACCTCTTAGGCAAGATTGGTGGCCCCGACAAGACGCCCACCGCTGCTGTCTTTGATCTTGGAGGCGGCAGCACGCAGATTGTTTTCCAGCCTACTTTCCCCGACGCGAAGGAAGGCGGACTCCCCGAGCAAATGGCAGAAGGAGACCACAAGTACGCTCTCTCATTCGGCGGACGCGAGTTCACTCTCTACCAGCACTCTTACCTTGGCTACGGCTTGATGGAGGCTCGCGACAACCTCCACCGCGTTGTTGTTGAGGGCATGTACGAGAACAACCCCTCTAGCAAGGCCTGGTTGGCCAAACCTATTTCCAACCCCTGCCTGGCTCCTGGCAGCAGTAAGCAAGTCGACGTGCCTCTTAGCGAGAACCACCCGCTTGGGAAGCAGGTCACAGTCAACATGACCGGTCCGTCGACTACGTCCGCCGCCGCACCAGCCAACTGCCGTGCTCTCGCCGAGAAGACCCTCAAGAAGGAGTCGGAGTGCAAGCTCGCGCCTTGCGCCTTCAACGGAGTCCACCAGCCCAGCCTTGAAAAGACCTTCTCTCGCGAAGACGTCTATCTATTCTCCTACTTCTACGACCGTACCCAACCCCTGGGCATGCCCGAGTCTTTCACCCTCCGCGAACTGCACGACCTCACCTCCCGCGTGTGTGCTGGCGGCGACGCGTGGAAGGTCTTCGAGAGCATCCCCGGTGCCATGGAAGAGCTTAACGACCGCCCGGACACCTGTCTAGACTTGAACTTTATGCTTGCGCTGTTGCACACTGGTTACGAGATGCCGATCGACCGCGAGGTCAAGATCGCAAAGAAGATCAAGGGCAATGAGCTTGGATGGTGCTTGGGCGCCAGTCTGCCCTTGTTGAGCCAGGAGAGCGGCTGGAGCTGCAAGATCTCACAGGTCAACTAACTTGATGGTTGGCCATTGTTCTTTCTTTTTGGAGATCAAAATGGTTTACTGGAGCATCAGGGATACATGGGTGTATGAGTACAACTTTTCTGCTACGTTGCATGAGGTAATGGTGTCAATTGCGAGAGGCCCATTGCTTATTTATATTACTAGATTGTCTGGGTCTTTGATAGACTTCATGCAAATGTTTCGTTTCGACCATCGATCTCTCCACCTTGTATGACCGGGGAACATGTAGCATCACTGCGATATTGAAGCACTCGATCCGATCTGTCCAATGACAGGTGCATGGGACTCCGAGGATGTTTAGGTCGGGCAAGCCTTGTGAGTCGTCCGATCATTACGCGAAGGATTGAGCTCCTCATGCGGAGAAGGTTACATACAACATGCAACGGGATTCGAATCCTCCGTGTGCAACACCAACCTTGCCTTTCCCTCAAGTTTGCTGTGCGCAGATTGCGTTTGAGAACGTGAGAGGTGGAGATGAGTAAATGAATTGGTCAGTCAGTGAATTAGTGTATTGATGGGTATAAGTGCTGACGACTTTTGCTATATACAGGTATGCGATAACTACGAGCTGATGTCAAGCTTTGCTAAGCGAGGCATACGCTTTCAGCCCCGAGTGCCGCCATGCGATGGGTGCCGGATGCTTACTTCAGTGAGTGCAATTACATAGGTACGGGTGGCTTGCAAGAGGAAAAGACCGACTTTGGTGCCAAAAGCAGTGACTGCAGCTCTACAACGGGGCACGGCATGTGCCAAACGGTGAGTGAAGTGTGAGAATTGCGCCACTTACGAACGATTTGAGGAGGTACTGTACTGTACAGTTGCACCACATGCTAAACATGTGTGTACCAAGCGTTTGTCCGCGGCATCCTTCCATGCTTCTCATGCTTCGTACATGTTCTTCCTTTTCTTTTTAGTCGAGGGATGCTTCGATTGGCTGGCCTTGATGACTCCCCCGGCCAACCACGTGTTTCCGCAGGCATGTGGCATGTGCCTCCGCAGGTACTTCACTTACGTACGACGTAACTTTCATGTACACTCACTGCATATGGCATTGATCGGCTTTGTTGAAACGGCGTCACAGGCAAACGCGACCACCGCAGCCGCGTGACCTCCTTCCTCCACGAGAACTTCCTCCTCCCTGCACACAACATAAAGCTCATCCACCCACCCTCTACCTGTCTTGCGCAAGCCTCTCTACACCACCCACTTTACAACCCACTGGTACATACCACTTTCAGCAACCGCGACCACCGGGTCAACCTCACTTGCACCTCTGAGCGCGCCCCACTCAAATTCCTCGAATCGCTTACATCCTTTGAACTACCTCTTCAACCTCCCTCGAGTCGCTTGCACTCGAGCCTACCACACTCCCGTCCTCACACGCCAGGATTGCCCACAATGGTGAAACAGTACGGCAATGTGTACCTCATCGCGGCCATCTCCATCATCGGAGGTGGCTTGTTCGGTTTCGACATCAGCTCCATGAGCGCCATGTAAGTTATGCTCCACTTTCACCACTCGAAGCGCTCACTGACATGAGTAAAGTATCGCTACCCACAACTACCTCTGCTACTTCAATCAAGGGCCCGGTGAGTGCAAGGGCCCTCGCTCTGACGTTCAAGGTGGAATCACCGCCTCCATGGCCGGTGGTTCCTGGCTCGCCTCGCTCTGCTCTGGTTACATCAGTGACGCCTTTGGCCGCAAGAAAGCCATCATGCTTGGTGCCGTCATCTGGGTTATCGGTTGCATCATCGTCTCCGCCTCTCAAAACATCGCCATGCTAATCGTCGGACGCATCATCAACGGCTTCTGCGTGGGCATCTGCTCTGCTCAGGTCCCGGTCTACATCTCCGAGCTCGCTCCTCCGTCCAAGCGCGGTCGCCTTGTAGGCGCGCAGCAATGGGCGATCACCTGGGGTATTATGATCATGTTCTACATCTCCTACGGCTGCAGCTTCATCCAAGGCCGCACCGCATCCTTCAGGGTTCCGTGGGCTCTTCAGATGATCCCGGCCATCATCCTATTCTTCGGTATGATGTTCCTTCCTGAGTCTCCTCGTTGGCTCGCCACCAAGGACCGCTGGGAGGAGTGTGAGGCCGTCCTCGTCCTTACCCACGGAAATGGCGATCCAAACAGCGCTTTGGTTGCTCGCGAGTTCCAGGAGATCAAGCACTGGCTTGACATCGAGCGTCAATCCAAGTCAGTCGGCTTCCTCGAGCTTTTCTCTCCACGCTACATCAACCGCACCCACATCGGCATCTTCACTCAGATCTGGTCGCAGTTGACTGGCATGAACGTGATGATGTAAGTACCTCCGCGCATAGCCATACCATAACTCAGCTGACAATTTCTGCCTTCACTCTAGGTATTACATTACATATATTTTCGCGATGGCAGGCCTCACTGGCAACACTCTTCTGGTGTCTTCCTCGATTCAGTATGTGATCAACGTTGTCATGACTGTACCGGCTTTGATCTGGATCGACCGGGTCGGTCGTCGGCCTACACTTCTTCTGGGCTCCACTCTGATGATGACCTGGCTCTTTGCAAACGCCGGTATCCTCGCCGTCTACGGCGTTCACCGTCCCGAAGGAGTTGGCGGAATCAAGGAGGCTTCAATCGAAGTTAGCGGCGCCGCCTCGAAGGCAGTCATCGCCTGCTCTTTCCTCTTCGTTGCCTCGTATGCGCCAACCTGGGGCCCTGTCTCCTGGATCTATCCACCAGAGCTCTTCCCCAACCACCTCCGCGGCAAGGCTGTCGCACTCGCCACCTCCTCCAATTGGGCTTTCAACTTCGCTCTCGGTTACTTCGTCCCGCCAGCCTTTGTGAACATCACCTGGCGCACTTACATCCTTTTCGGAGTCTTCTGCATCTTGATGACCACCCACGTCTTCTTCATGTTCCCTGAAACGGCTGGGAAGCCACTCGAAGAGGTCAACGCGATGTTCGAGGACCCGCACGGCATCAAGTACATTGGCACTCCGGCTTGGAAGACCAGGACCTACACGAACCGTACTGCTCGCATGGAGGACAACGGGGGCCTCAAAGAGAAGGCGACGAGCGACGAGTTCTCGCCGGAGCGCCGCGAGAGCGTCAAGAGCGCTGAGGCTTAGACTTTGTCCTTTGCTCTACAGGCCTTGAAAAGCCATCGAGCTCACCGCCAGGCAAAGGTCAAGCATGACAGGAATGGGTTAACGAAACGACGCGTACAAAACGGCGTTACTAAATGCACATACTGCATTGATTAGGTGTGGTCCAGGGATAGTTTGGAGATCCTCTGTATAAGAAGACTTTCCAATGCTAACAAGCCGTGTCTGCATTCTAACGTTCATTCTTCTCTGACTGCTCGGTGGCGGCACCATGTCGTGATGTTAGCCCTTCTCATCAGTCCGTTCGCTACAAGCGAGGATACTGGACAACACGTGCAATGGGAAAGACTACTAGGAAATGCGAATCATCGATTTCCACAGACCCCCTTTAAGCAAAAGTCGTACTCATCGTAATGCCCGTAACGTGACCCAAATTGCAACAATGATCCTTACTCCCACCGCGAATCACGATTAACCTTCTCCGCCTCCTCCCCCATCCTCTTCATCCACCTCTCCACCAGGTCCTTGTTCTCCCTCCCCAGCTTCTCGCTCCTCTGCTCCGCCAAATTGAACTGCAGCTCCAGCGCAACCATCTCGTCCTGCGCTTGCTCCACCATCTTACTCTTCCCCCTCAGCTCTTCATCGCGGTCTTGGAGTTTCCGCTCCAGGTCCAGCACTTGCTTGCTGAGAGTAGCGACTTGCGACTGTGAGACTTTCTGCTGCGTGGACAGCGCGGAGAGCTGGGCGGTGAGATCCGAGAGCTGAGCTTGTAGAGTCGCGCGGGCTCTTTGCGTCGCTGAGAGATCGGCGCGAAGGGTCGAGAGGAGGTCGGAGGCGGCGGTGGATTCTGGCTCTTTGCTGCCTTTGGTCGGTGTGCCGATCCTCTCTTTCGAGGCCGGGATCTGTGATGATTGTGGACTCGGCGAGGCGGGCTTGAAAACGGGCTGCGGTTGTTGGCGCGACAGCTGCGCGGTACGGTCTGCGAGGGCAGTGTCTATCGTTACGTCTTAGCTTATGTGCGATGTTTTGAATATGAGGTAGCGTTACGTACAGGCGTCAATATATGGCTTGTGGGCCTGTTCTCGGGCATCTCGGGCCTCGAGCGCTGCGGAATATCGTTGGATCCAATCGGCCATCTTTGAGGCGAGAGGACGGTATTACGTCCGTTCAACCGTATTCGGCGAGAGTTTGTGGCATTATGTTTGCTGTTTTGTTCGTGGAGAGAGGTGCGATGAGAGGGCTTGGACAGGCACATGCAACTGGCTGGAAGCCTGGCATCAACGCCCGAGGGGAGTGACGTCTGTTTGTCAACACATGGAAATGGCTTGCATTCACACGCGTACATCTCCACCATTGGCCCGCATATGTCGCTGGTACTAAGGGCCATCGGAAGCATGGCGAGCGGTGAGAATACATTAATAGGTGGTCATGTCATTCCAAGACTGAACACTCATCATTTTCACGCCAAACCCTCAAACACTACACTTTGACCTCACCTTAGCAATCAGTGCAATCAACCATGGCCGAGTTCGAGCGTGCTTTCGAGGCTGCCATGAATGGCAACCACCAGCCTCCTCTCTGGGAGCATCTCGACGCTCCCGTGCCACCCGACATGCCGCAGACCACCCAGCGAGCAATAGACATGTACATGCGATCAGCCCAGCCAAACGGACACATGGGCGGCATCGGGTGGTGGCAGACGGCGAACGGCTACACTGCGATGGCTCTGCATGATCTCTGGTCTAATGGTAGTATGCGCAACTACTCGCAGCTGGCGCAAGCGGTCAAAGGTTGCGAAGCGACGCGGCCGGGGTTGATCAACGAATTCAACGACGACACGCTTTGGTGGGGCATGCTGTGCCTTGACTTGTATGCTCTGGGAGGCGATGCGTGGTTTCTGGAAAAGGCGCAGGGCATGTGGGAGTACATGCGTAACAGAGGCTGCGTGATCAAGAAGGGCCAGCATCAGTTCAAGGAGTGGGATATGGAAGGTGCGTTGTTCTGGACGACTAGGGAGGGGGACTTCCAGGTCAACAGCATTACGACGGGCCTATTTGTTGAGCTTGCTGCGAGACTTGCGGTTATAGAACGGCGGCAGCAGCAGCACGACGGTGGAGACTCGAGAGGGAAGGAGAAGCACCCACATCTGGCAAAAATGATGGGTGCGGTCGGGATTGGCCACGGCAATAAAGGTGGCACTTACGAAGAGTACATCGAGTCTGCGAGGTGCTCGCTAGGATGGGTCTTGCGGGTCATGTACAAGCCTAAAGAGGGTGTAGTCACCGACAATATCCTCCTCAAGAAAGGCGAGAAACGGGATTGGACCTTCTCATATCTGACCGGCACAACGATCGCGGCTTGCGCAGGACTCTACGAGGCCACCGGGAAAATGGAGTATCTCAAGCTGGCCATCCACATGGCTCACAAAGGGTTGAAGAATCTCGGCTGGGTCGAGAAAGACGGCGTTTTGCTGGAAAAGGGCCAGTGGTGCAAAGGTCAGAACGATCCGACGAAAGGCAACGATTGCATCGGGTTCAAAAGCGTCTTCATGCGACACATGGGCACGTTGTACGAAGTCATCGTTCGTTTGAATCCTCCAGACGAGGCGGCACATCGCGAGGCGCGCTGGATCAAGACTTTCGTCAATATCAACTATCGCACATTGCAGGAGAAGAACACGAATGGTAATGCGCAATACGGACCGTGGTGGGATGGTCCGTTCGAGTGTCCGACTAGCCAGAGTCAGATGGCGGTTTTGGATGTAATGGCTGCGGTGCGATTGGTCAACAGGCCATAGACCCATGCTATTTGCACCGCGCAGTACGGATAATGGTAATGTTGACATGGTGATATCGCCACTCAAACGAATCAATACGAGTCTCATAGTTTCTCGCGCTCACAAGTCACAAGCTTTCACAAGATGCGCTCCGCCTCACCTCAGTACTTGGACTTCCCTCACAGCACCACCGAGAGAGCTTGTGCAAAACAAACGGTACGCGCGTTCGAGGCGTGGCGAGTCTGGCAATACCTTATGGCTCCGAGTCGACTAAACCTGTAGATCACCACTGAGAGAGGTGCGCAAGGTTGCTGACCACGACTTTCAACCTCACTTCGCTTGCTGCATACCGCCCCACCTTGCTTTAGACTTCACCACAAACCTAAGAGTACCATTACAATCCAACCACTGGACGAGAGGATGAATTTCTGCTGGGTGCGCACATCGCACTCGGGCAGAAATAGATACAAGTGCCAAACCTCGTGTTATAGTTGCGACGATATCCTCCGAAGCATCTACCGTCACCGCTGTATTGTAAACGAACACTGCTATTGTCGGCAAGCAACAATACACGTCTCTCCAATTGTCACCTCTGCCTATATCTAGCGGTGATTGCCACAGCCTCTGCAAATCTCTTCACGCATACCACCACTCTCTGCCGCGATCATCTCAACGACTTCCACCATCACACCTGTGCAGGCGCAGCTACCAACCACAACCAAGCCACAATTCACCACACTCCAGCGAGAGTAGCGAGGAGAGAAACAAGCGTACACGAGCTCTCGAACATCTACCAAGCAGCCGATAGCAGCATGGACAAGTCACCATTCGGCAAGCTCCCTCTTGAGCTGAGGCTCGACATCTACGAACGAGCACTCTACGTGGAGGAAGGTCTCAGGATCACTCTCGACAACACATCGAGGAAGTACCAGAGATCACACACCAAGAAGGCGGACCGCAAACCAACGAGATCGACCTCTCCGCAGAACAACCTGCTCGCGATCCGAGCCACTTGCAAAGAATTTTATCTCGAGACAGACGGCATCGTCTCCACGGTGAACAACTCGTGGACTTTCGTACACTGTGAGGATAACACTACTGCATGGGGCAAGCGTGCGCGCAAATGGTTCCTACTTGCCGGCCCGGAGAGCCAGAAACGGGTCAAATCCGTGCAATTCGACATCGGCGTCTGGACGAAACAACAGAACAACAACCGATCCAGGGTTCACGACGTACCGAACGAAGCCATCGCGATGTGGTACCACCTGCCGAAACTGCTAAAACAACCAGCAGTCGATTGCAACATCAGGCTGGCCGTAGACTGGACGAGCGTCACAAGACTACGCGGAGTTGGCAAAGAAGCTTTCGGCCCTTGCACCTACAACATTCCGATATGGAGGCCATCGAAGGAGATCCAAGCCGCCATCAAGCTGAGTACGCGCGCAAAGCAACAGCAGGCGCTGACACATGCGAGAGCCTGGCGGGACTCGTGGGCGTGGGGCGACAGTGCGGAAGTCCCTGCTTTCACGAGCCCGCCGAGCTTCCACAGGTGGGGACCACAGCTCTATCGAGAGATTGATGATCTATATGAGTTGGGGTGTTCTTTGGTGAGGGTTTGCAGTTACAGGCTGGGCGATGCGAAAGTACGACATGTGAGTTCGAAGGGATGTTTGCAGTTGGCCTCGTTGGTAGAACCGGACAGTATATGATCGGTACTCGATACCGCAGACTTGGAGCTGGAGTATTAGCATTCCATGTTAGATATAAGATACCCCGTTGTTAATCACGCAAACAAGCAAACAAAAAGAACAATTCATCGGCTCCGAGAGTGTTAGTCATTGTACCTGTTCACTTCGATGTTTGTCAAATGCACGGGACGAAAAATAGCCCCGCAATGTAAGTGACGCGATTAGGCAGGTGCTATTTTAGCACGGGACCCCTATGACGTGGCGCAGTAAACAACATGGCATTACATCTAGGCAGGGCAGGCAGGCACTAAACAAGTACATTACAGCTTACATTCAAGTATTCATGGTATCCTCTTACAACAATTGGAAACTCCTAACGTTAACATACAATACCTAACGTAGTAGGTGTACTCGAATCACAACCAACACAAACAACTAAGCACCACCATGGCCGACAGCCCACCCCTCCTCAATCTGCCTGTCGAGATTCTGCTTTCGATATTCCCATACCTTGACGCAAACTCCTTCCTCTCCCTGACCTCGTCCTGCAAATCGCTACACCAGACCGAATTCGTCCACGAGGCCTCTTTCTGGTCGACCATAGTACGATCGACCTTCCGCGTACCGAACCAGCCCGTAGTCCAAAATGACGGCAAGCGATGGCAGAAACTCTACAAGCGCCTACATACGCAGAGTCGTGTCATGACCTGGGGTGACAACCAGAAGGCATGTCTCGGACACAGCTACACCAGTCCTGCGGGATCCCGTATGCGAGGCGGACCGCCCAGAGGACACGCGAGAGCCATCAGGCAGAAGCACATTAGCTGGCCGCAAAAAGTGGAGGGCACAGAGGGGCTTGGTGTGGTCTCGGATCTGCAGTGCGGCGGCTGGAGCACCAGTTTGCTCACGAGCAAGGGAGCGATTTACACAGTAGGTGTTCTGGACGGACTGCAGTTCAATCAGCATCGTGCGCCGGGCATGCAGCAGGCGAAAATGGACCCGACACCTTTACGCTTCCCACCCGGCTTTGTACAGCCCTGGGAGAGGCACGATCCCGCTACGGCTGTCAGACAGTTCAGTAGCGGAAGAGCACATGTGCTGGCACTGTCGGACAGTGGAAGGATCTGGTCGTGGCAGAACGTTAACGACGCCGCGCTGCATGTGCGATTCGTCCATCTCGATACGGTAGAGGGCGAACGGGAGCGCGGTCGAGGTGTCGTCCTCAAGGTTGTTGCAGGGTGGAACAAGAGCGCTGCATTGATCGAAGGCAGTGGTATCGTCCTCTGGGACCCTCTCAAGCGTGAGAACGACGAATCGACACTCGAGGACGCAGTAATGATAGACGAAAGCGCCGCGGTGCCCAGATCGAACTACCGCGAGACCAAGACTGGGAGATACAGCACAGCTGAAGAGGGAACCCTGACCGAGACCGTTGGTGAGGTCTTAAACTTCATTGTGCTCGAGCATGTCGTTCTCTTCAACACCTCTCTAGGCAAAGTCTTTGTGTCGAAGATCACCTGGAATGATGAAGAGCAACATATGGGCGACCCAATCGAATTGAAACTGACGACTTCTACGGAACACGACGAAACATTCGCCACCGACTTGCAGGGCTCTTTCCGTAACTTTGCGATCTTCACGAAGTCTGGAAATGTATTGACGGCCCACCAAGATCGTCTCATGCCTCTATTCCAGGGCAACGGAGACGGTAATAGCAACCGCAACAGCAACGACAGCCCTCTATTCACTCGCATACCAGCGCTACAGCACAAGGATGTTATTAGCGTTGCTTTCGGCGACTACCATTTCCACGCCTTGCACTCTGCAGGCTACATCACCAGCTACGGCAACGAGCCACAAGCGTGCGGCGCCCTAGGCTTGGGCGGCCATGGCGATCCCGAAGGCCGACTCCGCGGCATCAGGTACGCAGGCATGGGTGGAGATGGGCGCCTGGTCCCTCACGCCTACACCGAAGGCCGCCGGATTTGGTTTGAAGAGGAGAAACGTCAGTGGATCAAGTTCCTTACTTCTGGTGGTGCGGACGCTGAAGAGGCGGCGGGGCGCATTCGCATGGCGATCGGAAGCCCTGATCTCAACGGACAGGGCGAGGTCAGCGAATGGATCGAACAGCAGGGCAGAGATTGGGAGGAGAAGTACGGCTTGAAGGACCAGGATGAAGATGGTCTAGGAGCTTACTTTGCGCTTTCCGTCACAGCCGCTGGCTGGCATTCTGGCGCCCTCGTGCTGGTGAACGAAGAGCTAGCACAAAAGATCTCACATGCTTGCGAGATCCCGGATCCTAAAGCGGTACCAGCAGAAGAAGGGGAACAAGCAGGAGCGAAGGAGGGGAACCCAAGCTCGGAAGAAGCGAGCGGATCCAACAACGACAACAACAACGTGAGCACGCCGCTTCCTTCCTCCCTCTTCTCCACAGCTTTGGACTACGGCCGCTGGTTCCTCGGCGTGGCACCATACAGCGCCGCCTATTCTACTTCTCCTTCTTCATCGTTGTCTGACACTTCTTCTCGACAGCAGTCAAACAACAGCGCAACTCAACCGAGCGCCCGCCGTCACCCCGAGCCCGCAGACTACGGTGCTTCACCGCGGGAAGGCAGACTGTACGCCTGGGCGGGCGACCATTTCCCCCGTCTGAGGCTGAGTGACGGCAGGGAGATGCCGGGGACTGTCGACTTCGACGAGTGGAGGTACGGGCGACCGGAGTGGGATTTGGAATTTAGTTTGTAGGGAAGGGAGGGAGCAAGTGTGGTGTTGAGTTGTATTATTCCTCTTCTTTCATTTCGGAGTTTGGCTGGTATGAAGATGTGGTGCGGTGTTTTTCGAGGTAGTCTGTACGAGTTACATTCTGTGGTGTTTGTCTCAGGAGAGAATCCGTTCAATTCTTTCAGAATCCAAATTGAGAAAGATTTCGCGAGTCGTTACTTGCGATTATAAATGTATGCTACTAGCTGAGTGTAGCCCGTTTGGATGCTCATGACACCCGTCTAGTTGTACTGTTGCGTCCCATGTGTGATGCTCAGCAGCAAAGGACCTACTAGATGAGAATAAAGTCAAATCATGGGCGAGCTTCAGGTTTGGAGAAAGAAGTAGGTATTGTATGTTGATCTCATATTCGCTACAACAAAGCTGGCATCTATTCAGGCAGAACAGTCTAACCACAGAGCAGAGCATAGCAGCAGAAGAAGAGTAACATGAAGAGAAGAACAAAGTCTTAGTAGTGTAGAAGAAGAAGTAGTTTGAAAAAAGGTCGGCAACAAAAAGAAGCCGACTCGGTGCTCGAAAAAGAAACACCTGACAACAGGCATCGCTCGCGATGCTGCTCGCTGGAAAGCTCTCGACGCCATGTTTCGAAGCTAATAGTAGAATAAAAGAAGAAAAAGACAAAGCCCAAAATGACTCCTGGCGTTCCTCTTGCCAATCCCCGCGTCAGACATTATAATCTTTCTACCGCTCTGGGTGCGCTCTCGTGCATGCATGACACCACCCCAGTTGGCTTTCTCGTTCGATCTCAAAAACCGCGCCTCTATAACACCGTCTGTTTCTTCCGAATGATAACAAGAGAAGAAAGGGTGTAGTGAAAAGAAAAGGAAATTCCCCAGTAACGCCATGCCGGAAAAACGAGAATAAGTATCAGCAGGTTTTTTTGTTGGTTTTCACAAAAGTTGACCTCCGAATAATACAAGGGAGCTTCGACGCTGCAATCCTTAGAAGAGCGGCTGCTTGACGTCTTGCACGCCGCGCCTTATCACGTCTTCGATCTTCCATCTGGGTGGGACGACATTGGGCTTCTCGCCGGACTCGAGAGACGAGCGGATTTGCATCTCCTTCTCGTTGGTCAGGCCATCGTGCATGGGCTCCTGGCCGCCAGCAATTCCGGAGCTGAACTTGAGCTGCAGCACTTCGCCAGCCTGGTCGACAGCAGCGAGCAAACGGTCCAGATCGTCTTTAGTGTGCGCGGCCGAAACACAGAAACGGGCGCGTGATGAGATGAGTGGAGTGGCAGGGTATCCGACAACGACAACGGCGATTTTGCGCTTGAGCATCTCGTGGGAGAATGCGGGAATCTTGGCGGGGTGGTAGAGGAGGAGCGGGATGATAGGCGAGTCGTCGTGGCCGTAAATGATGAACCCAAGACGCTTCAATCCAAGGCGAAGGTAACGGCTGTTGAACGCAAGTCTCTGCAGGCGCTCTTCTCCTTGGCCGGGCACGAGGTCGCCAGAGATGATGCGCAGAGAACTTGAGATTTGTGCAAGCACAGCCGGGGCGGGAGACTCGCCGTAGATCGTACCAGCGTTGAGGACACGGATCTTGTCGATAATAGCCTTGCTGCTGGCAATGTAACCGCCGTTGGCGCCGAAAGACTTGGTGAAGGTTCCCATCAGTATGTCAATGTCCTTGGTGTCAATGCCGAAGTAATCGCAAACACCGCGGCCCTTGGGTCCGAGAGCACCAATGCTGTGAGCCTCGTCGACGTAGAGGTTGAACTTGTACTTCTTCTTCAAAGCAATCAAGCCGGGAAGGTTACAGAGAGTTCCCTCCATGCTGTACAGGCCCTCCACAGCGACCAAGATTTTCCTCCAGGGACGGTGCGTACGCGGCTGGCCCTGGCTGATGCGTTCGCGGAGAAGGCGCTCAAGATCGACCATGTCGTTGTGCTTGAACATATCGATGACAGCGCCTGAGACACGAGCACCGAAGCGAATGGAGGAGTGGTTGAGCTGATCGCTGATCATGAGGCAGCCCTTGCCAACCAAAGCCGGGAAAACAGTTGCATTCGTGACGAAGCCCATGCTGTAGATGGTGGCAGCATCCTTGCCAACAAATTCAGCGACCTGCTTCTCGACATCCAGGTGCAAGTCGCTGGTGCCAGAGTCTCCACGAGGAGAGCAGTATGAGATGCCGTACTTTCGGAGGCAAGCCTCGGCCGCGTCCGCGCACTCGCCTTCCGATTGAGCAAATCCGAGATAGTTGTAGGAGCTCATGTTCAAAGTCTCCGTAGTCGTGCCCGTAAGCTTGAACGAGAGGTTGAAGTCATCGCTTTTCCTGTCCAAGAGGGTAATGAAACGACCAGGAACACCGGTGACTGGGCGTCTGAAGCAGTCGTTGATGCGCAACTGCAGACGCCGGATGTAGAAGTTGTCGAAATCACTGTTTAAGGGTGCGTATCCGTCGCGTTCCTGGAGTTGCTTGTAGCGATCTTGCTTGAAGCGCTTGCCGAAGAAATCTCGCACGTGTCCAAAGATGATCAGGATGAGGTAGGAGATGTATGTTGTGATCAGGTAGTAGTAGGGAGGCTCATCTTCTACGGGCTCTGGGAACTCATCGCCGACAAATCTTGACGAGTAGAGGTGCTGCTTTGAACCAAGCGGACCGAAAGCTGCATGTTGCTTTGCAAGTCTCTTGGCCTCGGTAGGCGTAGGCGGCGAGAAGAGGGTCAAGGGTCTCGCGACGTCGTCCATCTTGCTCTTCTCGCCGGTTGCAGTGGTCAGGTTGATCGTGGGTAGGCTCAAAGAGGGCGTCTGCGGTGAAGGCGGGCGGAAAGAAGAAGGCTGCTGAGGCGCGTCGAGTCGCGAGTTTGCGGGCTTGGGGGTGCTGGCAAAGGGGAGATTGAAGCGCGGACGGTACTTGAGTTTGGACTCGCGTGACTCGATTCTGACGGGCTCCTTCTCGGAGAGCAGGTCGGGTGGAGCGGTGGACTGGGAGGCAAAAGGATTGAGAGTTCGAAGAGGCATTGTATCTGTTGCCGCGTGGGTTAGGCTGCGGTTTGAGATGGTATTGCGCTGGCGACGAGGCCGCGGTGCAGCGCTGAATTCAAAAACAGGGTCGAATGTGGTGTTTGGAGGGTATTATTTGTGTGTGGTGGGTGAGGGAGAGAGGGAGAGAGAATGTGTGGGTGTGGGTGTGGAGGAAGTTGGTAGGTGAGGGAGGATTGAAGAGACGGTGTTGTGCAAAGACGTTGCTGAGGCAGAGGCAGGCGAGGCAGGGCGCATGTAAGGTAAGCGGCTCATCCGCAGCTTTCCGATCGATCGCAGCGTCAAGGTGAGAGATGAGACGATTTGCCATGACGATGCTGACCTCTTCCAATGCCTTTTGGAATATCTTTCTTTTGCCTTGCGCCACCACTCCGCCGGTCGTGTCAACCCGCCGGTCGGCCTCGTCGCCGTCGTCTTGCTGTACAAAAGCCCGTCTCTTCCGCAGAACATCAAGGGAACAAACGCAGCCACCACTGCCTTTCGGGACGGACGAATTGTGCTTACCTAGTTCATAACAAACAGACTCGCTCTCACAGACCGCAGAGCTTCGGGTATTTGATCTTCTTGTGTTGGCGGTGTTGGTACTGGGGGTTGTCTCTTTCGTCTTTCCACTTGCACTTCTTCTCTTCTTGTCTCCTGGATGGATGTCGATGTCGAAAACTCGGCGTTGGTTCGGGAAGACGTGTAGTCGGTCGGTTGGTAACGCGAAAGGTACTCAAAGAGTCTCGTTGTCGTCGTCTTCGAAAGGCTCGAGATTCCAATGGTCCAGGAATCGGCTACGTTCAAGTGTCGAAGAAGCAACAAAATCGACCGTGCAATAATCTACAAGCAATCCCCAGCAGAGCATGGACCAGCCGCAATTGGGCGCGATGCTCGAGGGAAATTAACTATCGCATCCCCTTTTCTAGCCGATCAGCCACTGCAATTGTTCCACTTCGCCGCCACCCAACGAGTCCCTTCGTCGCAGTAGGCAATCCTTGCCGTGCAACGGAACTTGTGTTGCTGATGCTTGAAGACTTGCCACACGAGCTGTCGAATCCCTTTTTCTTGAGTCCTCTTCCCTGCCGTCGGCATGCTATCGCCTGTTCCCCGTCGTGTTTGTCTGATTAATGCTCCCCCTTTGTGTTTCAAGTCTCCCAAAACACAACAGACTACAGTAGTTCTGGTCCCTTCATTCGCCGTCTGATCGCTGCCCAGTGTAATCGTATTCCTTGGCTGAACGGCTTTCAACAAAAGTCCATGACGAGGGTTGGCTCCGGCTTTCGCTCGCTTCCATCGATCGATTGATTCGATTCGCATCCACTATATATTGCGTATTGACCGTACTCAAGACTTCATGGCAACAGCCATGACGAGCTTTATCAACCGTTGCCCCAAGGTACATAGACATGTAGAGTGAAGATAAGCTCATAAAGTAGTGACTTAGGTACTTAGATATATGCAGGCGTAGGTACCGATCAACCTAGGTACTTTCAGCTGTCAACTGTCAAGTGGTAGTAGCAGTAATACTGAAACAAACATCGTCAGCAGTCCCATCCTTCAATGGCAACTCTCCACGCCCCAACCCAACAGCCCAAAAATTCGCCATTAATTCTCCGCACGTGCTTGTGTTCTGCAGCAATGCATCACCACCATCGTCAGCAAGACATGTCTGACATAGCAACCAGCCAATCCCCCCATCACAGCGTAGTCCTTCAAACAAAACTCAAAACCAGCCTCCGTCACATCCTTATCTCATGGAAGCTCACACCACCAACAACAGCAACAAAAGGGTCCGGCCGGTGCCACGTCCGCTCCGGCTCCGGCTCCGGTAGCACCGATAATTATGTGCAAAAAGGAATAAAAAAATCGGGCTCAAAAAACGAAAGCGAACCGGCGGATCGGGGCTCATCCGATGGTTCCGCAGTGTGTTCCCCCATGACTAAGCTAGCGCACCAACAGTAGTGCATACGATCTGAGCATCGGAAACGAGAAAGCGATCCTGTCACATACGGCCATGCCTCGACTCGAATCTCATGGCTTCATATTTCTCTCACTATTTCAGAGCCTTGGCTCTTGTCGCTCTCGAATCAGTATGGTTCGGGTAGTAAAGCGAGGCAAGCAAGATAAGACAAAGCGCAAGTGACAGCATGCCTACATGTGGCACGTCCCAGAGCGAACGCGGTTTGTCCACGTGAGATCTCAGAGAAGCGCGGTCTCTGGCGCGGAAGGGATCCTTGCAGCGATCAAAAGAAGTCATGGTGATTCGCAACCATGATGGCTACACGATCGACCGGTACTACTTGTCGTGCTTGCTGTGTTCACCGCTGCTGGACTTCACTCTTGCCGTTTTGAACTCAGGAGAGTTGTAGGATGTATAGACTTGACAACTGAAGAACCTGGGTGTGGTTGGTCCAGCCGAGCTTGATCTTTGAAATTCGAAAAGGACGAAGGCATTGAGCAAGCCAACGCCGGACGGTCTCAATCAACGCTGGTAAATCATCAGGAACGTTTGCGAGCCCCTACAAACATACCGATGGGTATCGTAGCCTCAGACCTTGAGCCCAGCCCAAGTCCTTTTTGTGCCAGCTTTCCCAAGACCGCGCCGGGCCTCATTCCTTTGCCCATCTATCAGTCGTTCCCAAGTCTTCCATCCCATAAACGTTGCAATAACGAAAACGCCCGATGAATCCCCATGCCATGCCGTTGCGGGTATATTTCGTTTCCATCATCCACATTTGCCGGTTGCCGGCCTTTCAGAGACGCGGATGCAGAGTCTCGCGTCTTTCTTCTCATGTGATCGTCGAAGAAAGGCGGCGGTGTAGGGTTCAAAGTCGCCTCCACCGCCCGATGTTGACTGCCCACCCTCATTCTTCCAGAGGGCTGTTGAGGGTGTAATCGAGGATGTCGCTCAGCGAAAGCAAACCTACGAGGTGGCTACGCTCGTCGATGACGACAAGACGGTGCACGCGCGATTTGCGAATCGTGTCGAAGATTGTGTCTAGGCGGTCGTTCAGCGTGCAAGTGTAAATGCCCGGGAAGTCCTACAATGTGAATGTTAGCTACAAGGCGCACGAGCGAAGTCGTGGGATAACATGGAAGTGATACGCACATCAGATCTCTTCTCCAGCGCTTTGCCGACTGACAGTTGAAGGTTGTCGTAATCACCACCCTTAATCAGAGCGATCACGTCCACGGCTTCAAACACGTTCAGCACCATGCCGTCTTTGTCAAGAATCGGCACGCACGAGATGCTGCGCTTCACAAGAGCCTGGATAACATCGATCACGGGCGAATCCATGTGCGCGAAGGACAGGTTTTGGTACGAACCCACGCGCAGGTCTCGGAGGGGTTTGCGAAGCATCTGCGTCTCCTTGACGTTGACTGAAACGAATTTGAGAATGCGATACTGAGTCAGCACGCTGACCACCATCTCACGCTGGGTCTCATCATCGATATCCACGAGCGGAATGCGTCGAGCGCGAGACTCGAGCATGCGTCGACAAGCTTCGTAGAGTGTTTTGAGTGGATGGATCGAGACCGTTTCGATTGGCGTGACGCCTAATGCACGCTCGATGTCGCGTAGGCTGTTCAGTTTGAACTGGTCAATCTGGGCGAGCGCATCAGGATTTTGCCAGTAGTATTGTACTACATTGAGGTAGTCGGATGTTGTAAGGAGGCCAGCATATGTGGAGGTCTTGGAGTCCCACAAGGGAGCTGATACAATCCCTAGTGTATGTTAGTAAACATCCAGTAAGATAGCCTCCGCAGTATGCTAGACTCACCACACTGTATGAGGATGTTCAAACTCTTGCGCACCAGCAGCGCAGTGTCCAGTACAATCAGCCTGTAGCTAAGCGGCAGCACATCGTACGTCGTTCTGACCTTGAGAAAGGCTCTTATCGCGCGCTGCACATTCGTCAGCCAATACTCCCGCGCGGTTGTTGAAATCCCAGTGTATCCCGCACGGAGAAACCACTTACCAGTCCCTCCCTTTGCTCTTTGTCCAACGGATGCATAGGTCTCTTCACGCCAGACTCGCCTACTGAGGCCGTCCGCTCCTGGTTCGCGTGGTGGTCCTCTCTGTCGCGCGTTGGAGCGAGCGGTCTGAGGTAAGAGCTCGGCGCGACAAAGCGCGCAGCACTGCTTCGAGGGCTTGCGGCGAGGTCGGCGGCAGGTATCGATTCCTTGGGATCGCTATCATCGTGGCTACCACTTACGGCGGTGTCGGGGGTCCAGGTCGTCGGAGTGAAGCCAATGTCCGCGGCAGCAAATGGCGAGGCCTCGTTTCCAGCAGTCGTAAAGGGACCTACACCGACGTCTTGCTGGTCCTGCATTTGACCTTGATCCTCGGTTGCGGAGGTGGTGGTGGTTGTTGGACTAACGCTGCTCGCATCACTGCCAACATCGCCCCGCGTAGCCATCGGTGGTGGAAAGGTTGAGGCGCGGAGGTAGATGCATTCAATGTGACATCCGGTCGGGTGTGTTGTTATCCGGGCAGTAAAGTCACAAGTCAAGTCATTCAAGAACCGGAGATTCGCTTGGGGTTGGGGTTGAATGTGTCGTCCCCCCGCATTCATACGTCGACGAACCCACCCTTGCACCTTCGAAGGCCACCCGCAAGAAGCTTACAGTACATGTAGTGTGGGACCATGCGCCTAACCATGTGTACATGTACCTACATGTATTTTCATTCACGTGTGAGTGTGTATACATACATTTCTTCATGGCAGGCACGTCACGCGCACTCATTACAAAGCGCTTTTCTGAGACTTTATTTTCCTAATCCATGAGCTCGCTCGGCTACATCACAGATGCGTTCCATAATTTTGCTCCACTCCCCGTGTTTGCTGCTCGCTCGCCCTGACGTAGAAAGTGATCGAGAACGAAAATCTGGCAACCTCGCATCGCATCGCTCGTTAGCGACCAGAAGTTTTGCAGGTCTAGGGATCAAAAGGGGCCAGGGATCGGAGTCGCGACGCCTTCGTGATGCAGCATGCGCTGCTGCCTCGAAGAAGGCTGTACCCTAGACCACCACCACGGTAAACCGAAGAAAAATGCGGCGAACAGACTAGCTGGCTGCCTCACTTCCAGTCTGAGGCTTTCTATAGTTTCTGATTGCTTCAGCAGCTTCGGGATTCAGCTGTGTGCCTGGCGCGGGATTGTCTGAGGCGACGTCGGACTCTGCGAGCTCCTGACTTGGCACTCTGTCAATCTTCTCGCCAGTTGCCTCGAGCTTGTTTTGCTGCTCGCGCACAATCGCTTCAGCCTCGGTCAATCCGCCAGCCTTCGAAGCGGAGTCGCCCTCCACGCCAATCGGCTCGACGACCTTGTCCACGGTCTGCTGCACAGCCTTGCTGTCAAAGCGAACGACCATGCATGACAGGTTGTCCGTACTGAAGCGAGCGAGCGCATGGTCGACAAGTGCCTTGGAAGCGGCTTGAGGATCTTGTATGTTGCGGATGAGATCAACTGCTTCCTGGTCGGAGCACACGTCCCAAAGCTGCGGTAGTGTTAGCATGTGTTTTTCGCTCTGAGCCTTCGAGTTTTATGACTTACGCCATCGCAGGCCAAGATCAGAAACTCATCCATGTCTGGCTGAATCACTGTCTCGGTAGTGTAGGGGTGGCCAGTGACGAGGTCCTTCATGTAGGCGTCACCCAGCGCGCGGGTAACAGCAAGCACACCGTTGACGCGGTTGTTCAGGATGAGTCCTCCAGCGCCGGCGATGCGCTTGCCCTCGTTCTCGTCACTACCCTTGTGATCATACGACAGACGGAGGGCCTTGCCGTTCCTGCACAAAACAATGCGGGCATCTCCGACGTTGGCAGTGTACAGGACGCGCTGACGCGAGGCCGCTTCCTTGAGTTTGGACTCGGCAGACTGTGTTGAGGCGCCGTCTGAGCCGCCCTTGGACTCAGATTTGGCGACTGCGGCCGCAGCTGCAGGTGCGAGGGCAGTAGAACCAGTGGCAGACTGTGCGTTGGGAATTCTATCTTCCCAGCGCAACACAGCAGTCACAGCAGTACAGCCGCTGTTCTTAAGCGGAAGCTTTTCCAGCTGTTGGTCTACCGAGGTGAACGTCATGTCCAAAAGTTCGGGTATGGGAGTGTTGGGATGTTTGCGGATGATGTCTTCGAGCAGGAGGTGCACCTTTTTGCCGCACCAGTCAGCGGCAAAGTTGCCAGCATGGCCGTCGAAAATGGAGAAGTAACCGTTGTCTGTCTCGACGACATTCTGGTTGCTTCCCTGCGAAAGAGCGGACGTTGACGAGGCAGAGTCCTTGCCGCTCAACGCCGGTGCAGGTGTGCTGAGGAAGTTGTACAGGTACGCATGCGTGTCTTCCATCGTACGCCTGCACTTCTTGTTCTTGTCTTCTGTCACACCCACGCGGAAAGTAGACCGAGGACCGGGAACAGACTCGCCAGCAGAGTTGTTGAAAGAGCCTTGCGGCACGCTCAACGCTGGATCAGCCCTGCCCAGCTTCTGCATTGACGTCTGAGGTTTGTCGCCAAAAGATCTGTTCTCAGGCGAGCTTCCCAGGTTATGTAACGACTGCTTTGCACTACTGAACAGATCTCTCGCGCGACCGACACCGCTGCTCCTCCGTTTCTTCTCGACTTGTGGGCTCTCTTCAGTCTTGCGCATAGGGCTTCGAAGGTCGTTTTGCACTGAATCTCTGCTCTCGTTCGCGTCATTGGATCTCACATTGGGCGAACCGCCGGCTCCAATGGCACCAGCCTGCTTAGAGTTGCTGGCGGCATCGTTGCTCGTCTCCTTGGCGCTGCCATTGGAACTGCCAAACATTCTGCTAAGCAATCCTCCTTGTCCAGAAATGCTTCTGCGTTTACTTCCGGCCAGGGTACTGGAAGGTCTTGTGTCGGTACCGTTCATATATCGTGAGCCGGTTCGTCGCGTGCCGAGTAGGTATGCGTCGGATTGGTACGTAGGTTCGTGTGGATTTTGTACTGATGAAATGCCGAAGGGACGGTGTCGTACGTTCTGGTCGAGCGCTTAGGTGCGGTCGGAAACTGCCTTGCAAGCCACACGTTAGCACCGTGTCACAGGTTTTGGACGAATGTACAGGTAGATGCCCGATGGCGCGGGCAAGACACATGACGTTGCTCGCTGGTCTTTCGAGGGCATGAGTCCATGATGGCAGGGAGCGGGGAAGCCGCTTACAGACTCGAAATTGGCAACAAAGCAATGTACTGACTGTGTCGAGTGTAGGTCTGACTTACGTTGGAGAATCCTCGTGAAGTGCGCGGTTTTCCTGAGGATAGGTAGTGCGATGGAGTGGGATGTCGAGGTCGAGGATGCTATCTCCGGACAGCGCTTGTTCCGTCGAGCCGAGGGCGGTAGTACGCGGATGCCTGCTGTCTCTGTAGACGCGACGTGTGGTATGAAAGAGTAGCGGCGCAGCCAGGCACGTGGTACCAACAATTATAAAGGGTTCTTGGCGGGCGGAGGGTCGAGTCTAGTGGTCTAGTCTAGTCGATGGATGGGCAGCAGTAGACCAGAAGATACAGTAGTGATAATGCGATCGAGGTGGGGGGGGTCCCTTCGTCCCGCAGGTGCCTGGCCTGGCCTCTGCTTCTGCTTGCAGCTGCCTCGTCGAAGTGACATCATCAGCAGAGGTTTGATGTAGGTAAGGTATTCCATTTGACAAATAAAAATATAATCAAACACATGTGTATGGCAGTCAATATTTTAGACGATAGCGATATCTGCACATGCTTGACTTACCTATGCTAAGGTTACAACACGACGCGTGCTGCTAAGCCTGGTTGTTGTAATCACGGTCACGCTTGAGGTACATATGGGCATCACCACGAACGGATACAATAGACGAATGTATGTTGGTCTCGATTGGGTATACAGAACGCACGCTCATGCCTCATGAATGTTACACGTGTTTCATCTTCGTAGACTGTCAAGACGTGCTTGGAGATCATCGTCACCAGCATCGCCGGCGCCGCCACCACCACCACCACCACCAACAGCTTGTGCAACCCTACCCTCCTGCACCTTCTGGCTCTGCAGACCTTGTGGTGTCTCGCCGAGCTGTGTCCTTCGTTAGCCAGGGGCATTGATTCGGAAAACATATCACAGCTTACCGACTGCCCAAGATCCACTCCGATCTCGTCAAGCACCTGGTTCACAACTTCCTCTCCTTCTTCCTCATCTTCCAAACCAGTCACATCGTCAATCGCATCGTCCATCATCTCTTGCCTCTGGTCCATAATGTCGTTTTCCTTCTCGAATTCCATCGCGATCCGCTGCAACGCAGGCAGGTTCATCTGTTTGTTCATGCTCCCCAAGAGCTTCGTCGCACCCTTCATGCTCTGCATCATCTGCTCGTTGCTGCGTACGGTCTGGATGCGCAAGCTGATTGCCTGCAATTGTGTGCGCATCTGGTAGAACTTCTGGATGTAGCGTCTCGTGCGCACCAGATCTTTGGCTTGCACCTTGACGGCACCCATCTGTCCATTCTTTGCGTTCTTCTTGATCTCCTGCACGAGCTTCTTTTCCTGGTTCTCCAGCTTCGTCCTCTCGCGGTCGAGCTCACGTTGTGTCTTCTCGAGTGCTCGCTGATGCTTGCGCAGACGCTCTGCTGGCGTCATGCGCTTTCCAAACGCCCATTCTACGATCTGTGTTCGTTAGTGCCCATATCTTACATGTTCATGCATTTCCAGTGTATAGTGTTGCGGCGCATACATTCATGGTTGATCAGTGTGTTGCTCAATGGTAGCAGCCTGTTCCGGGTGTTTGTAGATCAGGTAAGGGGTGGCGACAAGGCGCGCGACTGCGACAATGGTTGCAAAGGCGGCTCAAGGTGGTCCAATGTTTGTGCATATGCAACGGGCCTTATCTTGCGATTGCTCGTGGCCTTCAGCTGGGCAGGCAGGCAACTGTCATGCCATCGGGTGGATCCGTGCCTGCCTCTCCAGCGCCGGCCCCGGACTGCATCATCTACGGAATGTTCCGCGTGGCCAGTCTTGCACAATCCCAGCCCAGCCCGTTACTGGACCATTACCGCATTACACGTCCACTGCGACTTGCCACACTCCTTGCACGTACGATGCATTAAACCTGGAACCATTCGATAATCATCAACCGACAACATGAGCGCCGACAACTCTTTCGGTAGCGGATACGACAGCCCCAGCGGATCTTCTTCGCGTGGCGCAGGCGGCCGGCCCCAGTACATGACCGTGGGAGCCGGTTCGACATCTGAAAGCGCGGCGAGATTGCAGGCGATCCTCGACGAAGACTCTGGATACGGAGGCAGCATGACGGGCGATGAAAATGCATGGCACCCTGGCCCTTCCCAGGATCGCTTCACACCGGCGCACACGCCTATGGGAGCAGGAGACAGCAATGCATCAGAGCACGAGAAGAAGGCACTGGCTAGCCATGTCCACCAATTGTTCTACAACCAGAACCGCACTGCGCTGGGACGCGCGATCAACCAGACTGTTGAGACAATGAAGAAGCTGCAAGAGATCAACGCGAAATGGCCGGCACATTACCCTACCGTACAACGACCACCTTCGCCGCCAGCAAACCGAGCCATGCCCCGACCGGGTCTGGTACACACCCAGTCTACCATGGACAATCAGCGCGGCGTCGAAGAGAGCACCCGCGAACATGAGGATCTGCCACGGCCTGGAATGATGAGGAGAGCGAACACTTCTCTCGCAGAGGCCCACTCCGCCGAGTCCAGTGGTGATGCCGCCAAACGTGAGACTAGAGTTGAGCCGCGTCTGGTCACACCGCAACTCGCGCAGCAATTCTCAGTGCTCAAGATCGAACTCAAGATGGAAGGCTTGCCGCAAACCGAGATCGTGCACTCGTTGGAAAAGAATTCGGTCGCTTCACTTTTGGACAACCAAATCAACAACAGCATTCGTCATCTCTTCGCTCTCCGCGAGCGCATTGAGGACACATCAAGTAAAGTCCTGGTCACTGGCGACCTCAACGCTGGAAAGTCCACCTTCTGCAACGCCCTTCTCCGCCGCAAGATCCTGCCCGAGGACCAACAACCATGTACAAGCATTTTCTGCGAGGTTCTTGATGCGCGTGAAAACACAGGAGTTGAAGAGGTGCACGCCATTCCACACGGCTTCGTATACAACCGAAACGACGAAAGCACGTACCAGGTATACCCTTTGAAGCAGCTTGAAGATATCGTCATCGATGGAGAGCGGTGGTCGCAGTGTAAAGTTTACATTCGGGATATTCGGCCAGTCGATCAATCACTACTCAACAACGGCGTCGTCGACATCGCACTCATTGATGCACCTGGACTGAACAACGATTCTCTAAAAACCACAGCTGTCTTTGCGCGACAGGAGGAGATTGATGTCGTTGTATTTGTTGTATCTGCTGCCAATCACTTCACCCTTTCTGCAAAGGAATTCATCTTCAACGCCGCACGAGAGAAGGCCTACATGTTCATGGTGGTGAACGGATTCGACCAGATCCGCGATCAGAAGCGTTGTCAGGAGATGATTCTGAAGCAGGTCGCACACTTGAGTCCTGCTACATTCAAGGAATCGTCAGAGCTTGTGCATTTCGTTTCGAGCAATGCAATTCCTGTTGTTCAGGGTGGTGGGCCCGGGCCTGGAGGCGCAGGTGGATCAGGTGGTAGCAGTTCCTCTAACGACAACGGCGAGAACCCTGGCGATGATGACGATGGTGACGGTGACACCGGAAAGCATGGTGAGCCAGGGTCACCGCCAAAAGACAAGAAAGGCAAGGGCAAGGAGAAGGAAAAGCAGCAAGACTTTGACGAGCTAGAGGCTTCATTACGACGCTTCGTACTGGAGAAGAGAGCTCGATCGAAGCTTGCGCCTGCCAAGACCTACCTGATGAATGTACTGGGCGACTTGGGCACTCTTGCTAGCGTCAACAAGGATGTTGCCCAGAACGAGTTTGACCGCGTCACCAAGGAGCTGCAAGATCTTGAGCCTGTCTTTGAGAAGTCCAAGAAGGCGCGTTCCCAAGCAGACGAAGACGTTGCTACGCAGATCGAGACCACTGGGCAGGAAGTGTACGATCTCACTCGCGGCACGCTCAACTCGTCCATCGCGCATGTGGCAGAGAACGACCTGGGCGTCGAGTACCCGGGTCTCTTTGGAGCGTACAACTACGCTGACGACCTGAAGGCTGCCATGCTGAACCACATCACCGAGACCGTCAGATGGTGTGAAGCACGCGGAAGAGAGAAGACTGTCCAGGGCGTCTCTGGCATCAAGCAACTTGGCATACTCCACCTTGGAGACTCGTACACAGACCTGACCTTCAGATCCGAGAAGATGTTCCGCAGCAAGCGTGATGCTCTCGTAAGGCAGGTGGACTTTGAGGCGGAGGTATGGGACTTCTTCGACTTTGCCAGCATCTGGGAGAGGCAAGAAAAGGTTGCTTCCACAAGTATGGCTGTCACGGTCGCTGGGGTTGTTGGCACCAGGATGGTAGGCGGCGTCGGCTGGGTAGACGGCGCTTTGACTGCAACGAAGCTCATGGGCACCAGCAACATGCGCCGACTCATCTTGCCTGGCCTGCTTCTCACTGGTAAGTTCTCCGAAGTAATCATTTCTTGCACGAATCAACTTACTGACTTTCTATTTGCAGCCGTACTTGGTGTTAGCTACACTCTTTCCCAGATTCCCCATTCACTCCCTCGTCGCTTGTCAGCCAAGCTGTCTGCACAACTCGCCGCCATCGACTACACACACTCAAATGCCACCCGCATCTCAACCGAAGTGCGCCGCGCGCTCAAGTACCCTGCGGATAAACTGCGCGAGGGCCTGCAACGCAACGTTGAGAACTTGCACGAACAGCGCAAGGAAACGAGCAAGGTGCAGGCCGAGAGCGAGGTCGCGAGGAAATTTTTCGGCAACTTGACACGGGAGAGCAGAGAGATTCGGTCAAGAGTCGAGAGAGTGGATCTAGAGGGTCCTGCGCCAGGCATTGCCGCGGCGTACGAGGCTTGATCTTGTAGGATCAAGAGAGTGATGCATTGCTTGGTGTTCTTGGACGGCGATTGAGCGGCGTTTTTTTAATATCGGTTCGGGAGGCTTCGGCAACTGTTTATTCTCACTCGCCCAGATCGAAAAACTGATTCCCCCAATGGGTTTGTTTTGGCCGGCGGCGTTCAGCGTGGCTACTATCTACACTTCACTTCTTCTTCTTATACCTTAGTTTACTCACTTCACGAGCACGAATGTAATTCCACTCCACTACCTGATCACGCCCATGGATTTCGTTGAATGTAGAGGAAACTACTGTGTACACCAGGTGATAAGTCATCACCCACCTCAGTTCGAGCTGAAGTCGGTAGACTGTAGTGGTGGTATCAGCAACTTTCGTATCTGGGATCGTGATCCATACCGGTGAGAGAGTAGTCGGCTGATACTGGTATGTCACCAGGTTTATATTCAGCAAACGGTAATATCAGCATCTCTATAATCATACAGTAAACATGCTAACACCAGTGAACCTTACTCACTCCATTAAGAAGCCACCGCAGATAGCCGACATGTCTCCCTAAGCCGACCGCGTGGATCTGCACTTCCGGTGGGGGTTCCGAGGCATTGAAGGTCCAATGGATAAGATTCCTATCACAATTGAACCTCAGTACAGGCAGACATTGAAGGCAGAAGCATCTTGCCAGCTTGTAGCTCAGCCAGCTAAGTACCTACAGAACACTCACTCCCGTCCTTCCACATCTCTTCACTTCATTCCCTTCAACCCCACCATCCCACCACAATGGCCGACCTCACCACCAACAATGCCAAAGAGCTCTGGCACCACTCCTCGCCGGAATCAACAAACCTGCACTCATTCCTGCAGACCGTAAACAGATCACACAACAAATCGTTCAAAACTTATCAAGACCTCTACGCCTGGAGCATAACAGACCTGCCATCCTTCTGGGCCGCTGTTTGGGATTACGTGGGCATCCGAGCATCGACGCCTTACGAGACCGTCGTGCAAGACAATGGCAACGGCAAACTCTTCCCACGGCCGGCATGGTTTTCAGGTGCCAGGATGAACTTCGCCGAGAACTTGCTATTCCCTGTCCTGCCCGGCGGCGCACAGGTGGAAGCGCACAACGTCGCCGTCATCGCTGCCACGGAAACCACGCGGGAGGAAGTCACATGGGAAGAGCTGAGGGAAAAGGTCAGGAAGTGTAGAAGCGGGCTGAAAGCTCTGGGCGTTGGGCGGAATGATCGCGTGGCGGGATATGTGGGCAACCACACGAATGCGCTGGTTGCTATGTTGGCTGCTACGGCCCTAGGAGCGGTCTGGACTGCTGTTAGTCCGGATACGGGCGTTACGGCTGTGGTGGAGCGGTTGGTGCAGATTGAGCCTGTGGTGTTGTTTGCAGACAATGCGGTTTGCTACAACGGCAAGGTTCATAGGGTTTTGGAGAAGGTGGGTGAGGTTGTTGCGAAATTGGGCAGTTTAAAGGGGACGGTTGTGTTCGAGACTGTGGACGGAGTTGGCGTTGATGTTGGAGCTGGTGGGCAGGGTAGGGGAGTTGTTTCATATGGATACTTTGTGGCTGGGAAGGAGGAAGAGTTGGTCTTCGAGCAGCTACCGGCGGATCACCCTGTGTACATTCTGTACTCCTCCGGCACAACGGGTGCTCCAAAATGCATTGTCCATGGTGCTATCGGCACGCTCCTCCAGCATAAAAAGGAGCACACCCTACAGAGCGACATCCGAGTTGGAGACAGGCTGTTCTACTTCACCACATGCACCTGGATGATGTGGCATTGGTTGGTGTCCGGATTGGCTTCAGGCGCGACTCTGATCCTCTACGACGGTTCACCATTCCAGTACCTGCAGGACGGCAAGTCTGTCAAAGACGACATCGCCATGCCCCGCCTCATCGAAGAGCTCTCCATCACCCAGTTCGGCACATCAGCAAAATACCTCTCCATCCTCGAACAAAAGACCCTGCTACCGAAAGAAGGCCCGGAAGCCCTTGGACTCAAAACGCTCAAAGCAATCTACTCCACCGGCTCCCCCCTCGCCCCATCAACTTTCTCATACGTCTACCGCGCCTTCGGCCCAGACCTCAACCTTGCCTCCATTACAGGCGGCACAGACATCATATCTCTCTTCGGCGCGCCCTCGACCCTTTCCCCCGTGTACGAAGGCGAGATCCAAGTCCTTGGCCTAGGAATGGCAGTCCAAGCCTGGGACTTCACGGGCAGAAACGTCTCGTCGACCGGCGAGCCCGGCGATCTAGTCTGCGTCAAACCCTTCCCCTGCCAGCCCGTGACGTTCTGGGGTCCAACTGGCGAAGGCAAATACAGGAGCAGCTACTTTGAGCTCTTTGGGCCTTCGGTTTGGCACCATGGCGATTTTGTGCGGTTCAATCCCGCTACGGGTGGGTTATATATGCTGGGCCGCAGTGATGGGATTTTGAAGCCGAGCGGTGTGAGGTTTGGCTCAGCGGAGATTTACAACATCTTGCTCAAAAGTTTCCCGGACAGTATTGAGGATGCGTTGTGTATTGGCAGGCGGAGGGAGACGGATACCGACGAGACTGTGGTTCTGTTCTTGAAGATGAAGGAGGGTGTGCAGTTTGGTGAGAAATTGGCGGACGACATCAAGAACACAGTCAGGAAAGAGCTTAGTGCGAGGCATGTTCCTGGCGTGATCGATGAGTGTCCGGAGATTCCGGTAACGGTGAATGGGAAGAAGTGAGTTTCGAATCTGATTTTATCTGGGAGCTACATACTAACAGTGAATCGCAGGGTCGAAGGTGCTGTCAAACAAATCCTCTGTGGAATGAATGTCAAGACGTCAGCGAGTGTCGCCAACGCTGGCTGTCTTGAATGGTATCGCGAGTGGGCAAACAGCCATTGATCCTCAGTGGTGCTACATATATGATACGATATGGGCTCCTTGATTGGCAAGGCGTCAGATCTTGTTCAAGCTGACAACTCTTGGAAGTGAGCGTTTGCAACGACAGTATAGACTACCCTTAGACAATGGATTCGCACTCCATATGTTCTTCCTGATACGTACCAACGTTACTGTCACGATGTCTCGTCTACACTGACTACCATCATTGCAACACAATGTCCAAGAATTCCTGTAACGAGCCTGAAAATTGTGCAGACAATGACAATGTCTTTGTTCAGGTGTTAACTGGCCTTTGCTCCTTCGTTCGGCCGCACAATGCCTTGTCCTCGCGACTGGTTTCAGCATTCACCAAGTGAACGGTGATTCGAGTGTCGATGTGTCGTCCGATATACCTGTGACAACCTTCAGTCAGAGAATCTTTCATAAGCAAGCTTCTGCACTCGTCAGTCTCGTGGAATCCAGAGAAAAGAATAACAGCAGTAACATCCAGTCCAAACCAGAACAACCGAATCCATCGCATCTGTCGAGCCAGACACAGCAGCAAGGCGTGAAACATGTCTCAACAGCAGTTCCAACAAGGCGCAGGCGCCGCCGCCTACGACAACGACGCGACAACTCAAGCATCATCGTCTCTGCTCACCACGAACTCTAGCGCTGCACCAACTCTTCCTGGTCGCCAGCTCGCAAAAACCCACCCGTGTACCTGGCCTGGCTGTCCTAGATTCTTCGCTTGTCCACACAACGTGCAACAGCACATTCGCGAAAAGCACACCTACGAGAAGCCATACAAGTGTGACGAGTGCGTCGACGTCGCTTTCGCTCGCCAGTATGGGCTGAATAGACACAAGGCGCAGGTCCACGGGAATGGAGAGAAGACTTCGAATATTACGACTGGTCGGCATGCTGATGCGCCTTCTGCCGAAACGGAACAGCCTTTTGTTGCGTTCACGGAGCCGGCCCAGGCGACGACGGGAGCAGACGAGGAATTTGCCCAGTTGATGGGTTTTCTGACGGAAGAGAACGCTAGGATTGGAGTTAGCGGAGTTGATGCTGAGATGTCTGACGACCAGTTTCACTTCGACTCAGAACAGTGGGGGTCTGCTACTGTCGACATGCCCGCCGCTCAGTTCGACTTCGGCGTGGGGCAGTCGGCGCTCGCTACTGCTGCCCACAACAATGCACAAGGCAGTGAGCACTTTTGCTGTGGAGAGTGCGACTACTTTGCGGCCACGAGGAACGACGTGAGAATGCACATGCACGTCGCGCACCAAGTCCCCAACAACCATCTCTGCGCGTGCAACATCTGCGAAATACTCCACTACTCGTCTGACATCGACGCTGCCCACCAAAGGACGTTGCTGGTCCGAGGCGGTTTCCAGAAGATTCGGGAAGACGACGCCGGCTTCTTGGGAGAGCGCGAGGATTTTGCAACGGCTTCCACGACTACTTCGGCCTGGCAACCAGGCGTCGATAGCGCTGACTACACTACTGCCGGTACCATCGATCCGGCTCTCCTTGACCTCGTCGGTCCGAGCGGCTTCGGTCGGCACGGGCAATGAAGCGGCGAGTCGCAGTGATCGCTGGTCGTGGAAGCGGACATCTCCCAAGCAGGTCCAGGCGCTAGATACCCACTCGGCAAGGGTTGCGGTGTAGCTGGCGAAGACGCTTGGCCGAGATCATCGCAAGTTTGTAACCACGCTCGACAAACATCGAGATCGACTCCGAGGGAACAAGGGCATCGCGCCGTGTTGAAGAGAAGGATTGTTAGTCGGAAGATCTGGTCGGTTCCCATCTTGTTTTGTTTCAGCGCTCGCGTCTTTAGCGGCCTCGCGATCACTTGTTGAGACGGCCGCGAGATTGTCATGCGACTGTTAGTGAGGTCATGGTGACGGAAAGTTGTCCTATTGGCTTCGCGATGCACGGCGGTTAGTGCGATCCCACGTGAAGTTGCGATCCTTTTGTGGTTTGTCTACATCCTTCATGGGCGGAGGATCGAGGTGGTTTGAAGAGAAGGACAGACGGATCGAGTTTTTGGTTTGTTGGTTTCGATAGAAAGGAACGAATGAACTCTGCTTAACAAAAAGTCATATTTGTAGCGTGATCGCATGTTTTGTAGCATGACTCCGGGTCTGGAAAGTCTGGAAAGTCGGTACAATCAGTGCGTTCGTTGCGGTGATGAGCCAAAGTTAGTGCTCGACTTCCTCTGCATGTACACGTTTTGGGCCAGGGTGCAGTGGTATGTTGGCCAGCTGCGGTCAGTCTGTAAGCTCGGCACTCTGCCGACCGTGCCACACGTTCCTGGAGCGGTTGGCATGTTCGGAGACCGGAGTCGACACATGAGTCGTGAGTCGTGACGATGTGCCACAAGTTCGGAGACGTAGCCCGCCTCCAGCATGGCAATTGCAGTCACAATCGCGTCGGTGGCGGGCTACTGTCCGACAAGCCCCTCGTTTTATTGTGGGGATCTTGCAGAGAAAACCGTTAGCGCCGAGCATGATCCCGGGATGGAATAGGCGATTAAGCGTTTAAACGCATGAGACTCGAAATTTCTGGCCGTGGACGCGTAACAACCCCGGCAGGCTGGTAGAGTGTAGTAGATCCCTTACTGACAAGGTACTAACGCGTCTCCAAAAGCAGGCAATTTTCTGTGACTCGGGAGGTCTCGTCTGGAAGTTGTGCGGAATCGGTGCCATGCGTGAATATACGGCGTACCGCCTTTGCCGATCACTTGCTTCTGCTACCAAGGTGACCAGATACTCGAAGTGGGAAGTTCGAATACAGTATCTCTGCGGAATCCTGGAGACTATCTATCGAAGACTGTGATATCTGTTCCGCCAGTGGGGTTAGTAGCGATGTACCATGATGGTGCTGCGGGTGGTGGTCTGTTTTGTCGTCCTGGAGGTGGTTTGTCGGGCTTGGTGTTTGCATGTAAGCCGACGAAATTCCCTGGCCACGCTGGTAGTCGTTGCGTACATATATGATATAGAGCAAAGGTCAATTACATCGATTGAAGTCGACAATCACCACGTGAAGTCGAGACGATTAGCTCGCACGGTTGTCGCCAGTCGGCCCTGTGAGGCTGTTGTGGGCAAGTCGGCGACGGTGCCAGCGCCGTGCGTCCACTCAATGCCCGCAGTTCTCTCCGACGCCACGACAGTGGTCAACCAGGCACGGAAAGTTAATCCCATACGAGCCTATGGGAGGCCATGAGATGCCAGCCCATATCTCCCACCCTCGATACCTTGTAGCAGAGGTCACCAAGTCGCAACAGCAGCATGCAGCCGCACGAAATGGCACCCGGGCGCCGCTCGCTCGCTCCTCGCTTGGAACTGCATCACTAGATCGGTGACATTTGGAGTGGAGCTTAACCCTGGCAGTACCCACTAGCTATGCGCCACTACTTGCTCTGACGTGGGAATGGACTGAAGGCCGGTGGCGAATGCTGGAGGTCGTGAATGTTCACGAATGCTTGCGAAATTATCATGCAACCAAGCGCCCCGAAACAGAGACTTGACCTTACTGTTACCTCTACTGCTTTTGACTGACATTGTTGCCATTTACACCGTTCTACCACAACGCGTCTTCACATCTGCTCGTGCAAATTGCTGCCGTTGACGAGTGACGGACGATCGACGCTCCGGACTTCAAGTCCGCCATCCACAGCCGTCCCCCGCGACGTAGTTTGCACCTCGCAGCAAAGCGCTTCGCACAAACGCACCAGACACACCAGCGCCCACCCGGTACATCACATCAGCTACAGGAGTACATCCATCCAGCACGAGATTCATCGAGAGTCCAGTGTATAGCATCCGCCGCGTTCACTACGCCTTCGTCCGGTCCCTTACCTGTCACCTACACGTGCTGCGCCGGTTTTCGCCACCTCGCCACTCCAGCGCCATCAACCACCAGAGACACCACTGCGTGCCTTGCCCAGCATGGACGGCCGCTTCACGCCTCACAGCGCACATTCTGATGATGCCCTTGCGCAAAATCTTCCAGACCCGATGTTCGAGCCACAGCCGAGCTACAATTTTGCAGACTCCCACAGCGAAGAAACTCGCGGCTTGCACCCGACCATGGGCTCACCATACGCCCCGAACCAGAACCAGCAGACATTTTTTAATCCAGTAGATGGCACCAGGTTGGTCCTTCCACATTCACCACCCCCCACCACGCGATGCTGACATGTTGAATTCCAGCTTCGACCCCGACTTCTCCTTCTCAGAAAACCCGAATCAACTACCGCACGGGAACAGTGGTTTCGGGCAACCTCTCAACCCCGTGCACATGTGGCACGACCAAAGCACCAGCGGAGGTGGCTTCGGTGCCGGCTTCCCGGACGCGAACACAATGCAGCAGATCGTGCAGCATCGCAGAAGTGCCAAGCAGCAGTATGGGCAGATCACGCCTCCAGATGATAGTGTAGACGAGTTCCCAGAGCCGAAGAGAGCGACCGCAGAAAGCGCAGTGGCAGAGGCCGCCGAAAGAGCCAAGACAGACAAGTCGGAACGCGCCCGCAACGCGGCGAATCAGCGGCACGCGAAGACCAAGAGGATGCGCAAAGATAGCGAAGGAAGTGATCCAGTAGATAGAGATGACGAAGACGGTGAGGGCGGCGACAAAAAGGAGAAATACCGCGAGAAGAACAGGCTCGCAGCTGCCAAGTGTCGCGCGAAGAAGAAGGAGAACATCGAGGACATCGAAGTGAAGCACCGCAAGCTGAGCGCCATGAACTCTTCACTGAAGAAGCAGGTGCAAGACCTTCGCGGTGAGCTCACGGGTCTGCGCACCCACGCGCTCAACCACCAAGACTGCAACTGCCAGATCTCGCGGTACAATATCAACCAAGCCAAGAGAGTCGCGCTTGGAGTGGATGCATCATCGCCTTCCATGGGCTTCCTTGGAGGAGGAGGAGGTTCCATGGCGTTCATGCGCTCGCCGCCGGGCATAGGAATGCCTTCTCGACCGTCGAACTATGTCAGTCCCTCAAATTTCGCCTTTGCGTCGGTAACGACACCAGACGATATGGGCGAACTGCAGAGCCAAGATGGATCGCCACACTTTGGCGATTACATGCCGCCAGGCTTTGGCGGCCAGGCGTTCTCGCAGCGATGACGAGTGCTGCATCAGTGTAGCAGTCCAGAGCGTAGTCGAGATTCGGTAACAGAATCATCGGACGGGCGATGCATAGCTTTGCGCCAAGGCCTTTGGACGGGTTTGGTTGACGATGATACGGCACTGCAGCATTGCAGTTACACAAGGAGGCCTGGCGCTCCCGGGAGCGATGTCCTTTTTCTTTAGCATTGGCGTTTTTGGGGGTCCTGGCAGTTGTCGATATTTCAAGAGGGAGTGCTGCCGCAGCTGAGAGAAGAGGCAACAAGCATGGTCGTTCCAGTCTACTTCTCAAATAACAGATCGTAAAAGTTCCGGGTAGTTGACAGAAATGGTCCTTTCATCTTGGGTGATCAGATGGTCGCTGACCGTGCTTTTGACATGCGTGTAAGGCGACGAAGTCGGTGGCGATGTGGCGCAGGGCTAGATCGCCATGCTGATTATTTCTAAAGTTCCATGCCTTAGTGCAGTGCCGAGTCATCGACATGTTGGTGGCGGCAAAAAAGCTTGGACCTTTGATCTGGCCGCCTCCGAAAGCCTGGTAATCCGAAATTGGTAGATGCAAAGTATGTTGGCGAAAGTTCATCGAACACAACAGTGTGCGAATGTATCGTCGCATCATCTTGTTTCTCCGTAGACGTACGTAGTCATAACGTGGTCGAGTGTTGTACATGATGGCGTGCCATACCCTAACAGGTACAGCGTCAGATAGCATCGTGCTGGTGAGAGGGTGAGCCGCGGGGCAGCGCATCTCCAAAGTCGAACAAGCATATTGACGTGGTGGTAGAGTCGTGCTTGGGCCATAGAAGTGGCATGGTGACGATGTTGGACGGCAGCTGGGGGCACATGAGGTGTTCACTCGCCCTTGGCCCATAGCAGTGGTTGTGGGTCCTTTTTCCAGAATCGTCGTAGATGAAGTCGACAATGAAGTTGATATAGACCGGAGTGTCTAGCCTGCTGATGATAGTGTTGTGATAAGAAAGGCGCGTGGTGACTTTGCAAACTTCGTGGGATGTCGTCGTCCGGGTGGCTCATCACCACCTTTGCGTTCACCACCACCACCACCACGTCGCACGCCACATCCAACACCACGCCATGCCGTATGAACAGTCCATGGTTTCCAGACCGGGTCCAAGTTTGGTTCGTTCGGCATTAATCGCAGGATTAATGAACCTGTAGAAGTGTCGACAAAACCAGCGATGCTTGGAAGACCGCGACCGCAAATTGCGACGAGCACCGTATGACGACGACCATTTCCGCGCCAGGTTCATCGACGCGCATCGGAATCCATCAGTATCCAGTCGAAAAAGCGATCCAGAAGTCGTAAAACGAACGCCGACAACGACGTGAGAGCCAGGTGATTGTGTTGCATGTCTGTACGATAGAGAGGTGTGCGTGTGAAGACAGGAGTGAAAGGCTGGGAGGCGAGTGTGGCCGCCAGTTCTATGACACCTCAGTGACGCTAGCGCGAAAAGCGCGAAAACCGGGAGAAATGAGGTTTCTTGCTGAGAGCAGTTGTTCGGTGGCAGACGCCGCCGCCGACGCGCCTCAGGCATCACTCGATTGCACCACACACAGAGACAGCTTTGCAGCGGTGCCTGCCTACACTGAACCTATCTATCCTCCAGGCCGAGCCCGAGATCTACTCTGACTATAACAACACGGCTGCTATTTGCACGTGTATATACAACATCTTTGGTCCTTTCTCACTCTTTTCCACCAGACTCTGCTACAACGCAACTGGTAGCTTTCTGTGAACATTTCAAATCCCAGGAACTATCCTTGGGCCAGATAGTGTACATTACGACACAAAGCGTCAGGTCGACGACACAAGGCATCACACAGTATGTATGCACCCACCCATGTTGAGCCCAGCCCTCCGTCACATGACAGTCCAAAGTACTGTGTAGCTGAGTCGCAACCAGTGTAATAATATTGTAATTATTACCGCTAGTCACAATGTTGCTGCTTCTCGGCCGGCCCTCATTGCTATTCTTGCTAACGTTCCGCTGGTGTACAAAATTGTTGTACGAGAAACGCACTATTATGGTGCTAAATTGCAGAACTCAAACATCGGAAAGCCATAGCGCTCATATTACGCACGGTGAACGTGCGTAAATCTTAGATATCAACGACGTCGGGTAGAAGACACATGTAAGTGATGGCACAGTGATTTGTGAGTGGCTCGGAGCTTGGGTGTCAGGGTTAGGGTTGGGGTTAGGTCATCGCTGGCTCACAAACTTGCATCTTCAAAAATTCCAGTTCTTGGACGAACGGAATAATTGGTTGATCTTGGAGAGTGCTTGCGATATCTTGCGAGTTGCAAGACCACCTGTTACACCTCTACGGAACGCCGAAATGAGAGCGTCCAATCTCCAGCTTCCACGTCATATCAGTGCTGTGTCTCCGCCGACAAATCGCACATACCAGATTTGAAGTCTTCACGTTCACCCACGACTTCACCGTAGGCCTGGTGACCTAAAGCCTGGTTTCGGAACTGTCGTCCACTTGCCTGAAAGCTAAGGTAATTGTACTTGCTCGAGCTGCGTACAATGCGAGCGACATTTTCGTCATCGTCATGACCAACTATCAGCTGTCTTCGTCGGCGTGGAACTGGGGCGCTCGCGCCGCTTTCCCCTGGGCAGGGCGTGTCTGTTGTCCTGCATCTGGGTTTACTTCCGGTTGCCGGAGCCCAAAGGACGTAGGCGGAGATCGATATGTTGTTTGAACAGAGGGTTCCAGCTAGAGAGTTTGCCGAGACTGAGCTCGATCCGTTCACGGCAGAGGCCACAGCCGGCAATGGTGACATGACCAAGGGAGACAAGATCTAAGATGTCAGTTAGAGTGATTGAGATTGGAGGATGAAGGGCTGTACAGAAAAGTCAGCACAGTTTACCTCTACAACATTACTCAGATCATGCCAACGTACCTTGGATTCCGAACGGTTCCAACTACATGGCACCTCTTGGAGTGACGTGTTTGGTGCAGATGCCTCTCCCAAACCTATAGATCTTCGAGGAACCTCCCTCCTGTAAGAGCGAGTCAACTCTAATTTGTACCACTGAGAAAACACAAGTTCGCTTCACCCTCCCCTAGGAAGAAGCTTTGGCTAAACTTAACATATTTAGCCCGAGATTTCTTTCTGCCACCGATCTTGAGAAATCTTTGGTCCGCTTTGTAGCCGTGGTCGTAGCCGCTCTCATTGTTCTTAGTAAGGGTTGATCTCTCTGTATCGTCAGGGATGAGGGATGACCGCAGCCGGACCCGTACCTGGACTGGAAGAGAGACTGGTGACCGGCTAATCTCTTCACAAAGTACGCGAGCATAGATCTCCGAGAGAAAGCAAGTGCTTAGATTTGGTATCCGTCTAAACCTCAATATGCGCCACCCAATGCTCAAAAAAAAAGACCCCATGATATCTGTACATGCCCGATCATCGTACAAGTGTCTGTTCGCGCAAAATCCCCATGTCCATGATCTTACACCTGGTATTTCTCGCCGTGGAAAGGATCCCAGATACCTCTCACACTCTCGTTCATACTCTTCACAGGCTTGGTGACTCTCTTCAGCGTCTCGCCGTTTGCGCTGCGCAGAAGAAGCACTTTGTCGAGGATCTCATTGGGCTCCATGTTGCGCACGCAGATGGCCTTTTCTTTGCCGCAAATGTAGCGGCCGCGCAGGATGGGGTGTCTGCCGGGTCGAGGGGAGACTGTGACTTCGATCTGAGGGTTGGCTTTGGCGAAGCTCTGGAGGTGGGACTTGAGGAAGTTGCTGGAGGAGCGTGTGTTAGTTGGAGTCACCAAGTGGAAATATATAGATCCGCTTACTTCATTCCCTTGCTGCTACCAGCCCAGTCGCAATAGTGGAAGTCGATGCGCTTGCATTGAAGAATGAAGGCGCCGACGCCGTTCTGTCGAGGCAGTTAGCACGAGCCGAGCATGAGATGAGCGCGTGGAATTACCTGGGGCTTTGCCACTGTTCGTAGTGCTTGGAGAGGCATGATGTCGTGTGTCGATGTGCTCTATTGAATTGGCTCTACTATTGTTAGGCTATAGAGTACTCGAAGTCGTCCGGGCTCTCCCGCGGAAAGCAGGGGACTTTGAGTTGAGGGAGCGAGGGAGACTTTGGCTTCAGTTGCTCTCTCTCACACCACCTGCACCCACGCTCTGACACGAGCAGCAACACAATACACCCTCACACCGACCACGGCGACTGCACGCCCTTCATCCTACCGTCAGACGCTTGTGGAAACATCCTCGCGCCAAAAATCTCGCACATCCGAATTCAACCATCGCGCGCACTACGCGTTTCATTCGGCCTCATCTGAAGGACACATCATTCAGGCACCCGCAAAACCGTCGCAATGACTGCTCAACTGCCGCACAACCTGCTCCAGCTGTTTGCGCCGCGCCCGCCGCTCAGATACCTCCCGCCCAATGACTACGCGCCAGAGGACCGCAAGACCAAGCACATTGATGGCGTCGCACAATACCTGCCACAGCTAAAGGAGGAGTTTGGCAACTACCAGCCGACCGAATCATGGCTCGAGATGAAAGACCGCGTGAGACTGGAGAAAGAGGCGCAGCTCAAGTGGCACCTGGACGAGGGGTTCAAGCAGCTCTTCAACCCCAAAGAGGACAAGAACATTCGCGGCGACCCATACAGGACCCTTTTCGTGTCGAGACTGAGCTACGACACCGACACCAAGGATCTCGAACGCGAATTTGGTCGCTTCGGTCCCATCGAGAGAGTGCGCGTGCCGCTGAACTCCGGAGAGCACAACCCGAAGAAGAAGGGTAAACCGCTAGGCTACGCGTTCATCGTGTTTGAAAGAGAGCGCGATATGAAAGGTAAACTTCCCCCCACTACTGACGGCCCACAGCTATTGTGGTAAGTATCAGACCATGCTAACACCAGATTCTTCTTCCACGACAGCTGCCTACAAGGAGACCGAGAACCTCCGCATCAAAGGTCGCAAAGTCGTAGTCGACGTCGAGCGTGGCCGCACCGTGAACGGCTGGCGCCCTCGTCGCTTCGGCGGTGGTCTCGGTGGTCGTGGCTACACTCAGGCTCCAGCTCCGAAACCTATGGGCTACGGTCCTCCTATGGGCCCAGGTGGTTTTGGACGTGGCGGTGGTGGATTCAGAGGTGGCTTCGATGGCGGTCGTGGCGGCTTCAGAGGCGGACGTGGTGGGCCTCGCGGTGGCGGCGGCTTCGATCGTGGCGGTGGAGGTGGGCGTTTCGGTGATCGTGGCTACGGCGCTCCTGATGGAGCTCCTGCCGGACCTCGGGGAGGTGGGTTTGGCGGCCGCGACGGAGGACGAGGATTCGACGACCGCGGCTCTCGCAGCAACGCTAATCTTGAGCCTTTGCCTCCTCGAGGCGGCGATCGTGGCGGCGATCGTGGAGCTGACCGTGGAGGCAGCTACCGGGACCGCGACCGCGACCGCGATAGCGCTGGCGGCAGTGGTGGGTATGCTGGACAAAAACGACCTTACGACGGCGGTGGGTATGATGAGTCGAGGTCGCGACGCCGCTATTAGTGGCTCACTCTTGAGCACCTGACGGCGCTTACAGTGCGACTACAACTACACCACATGGCCCCGACAAAAGCATGATACGCTATCCTATCTTGCGGACCAACAGAGTACAACAAACGGTGAGTCGGACTACCTCCTCAGGGTAAGCACCGGCTCGCATCAACAACTTCACGTACACCACGACTTACGGTGGACGGTTGAGACACTGGAGGCTCCTTTTCCTACCTCTGCTTCTTGTTATCGGCGTTGCTTCTCTGGGTATTCTGTGCAAACAGATCGTGTATCACTAGTGAGTGAGCGAGAGTATGATAGGCAGCCAGATCGTAGAGATTTGTTGTTACGAGTAGTCTGAGTATGAATGTTCGTTCCATTACATGTGCTTCCGAGTCCATCGGCTGTGGATTTCTTTGATATCAGAACCGAGTCGGCTGCTATATCATTTTTTATTGCATGCCAAGTCTCTCGGACAGAAGATCTCACTGCTATGTTCTAGAGCCGCTGATTAGGTATTAGTTACCACTCATGATAGTTGGATCCAGCGAGATCTCTCGTCTGAATTTTGTTACTATCTCGCTACCCAGCATACGAAAATCGCTGATACCACAGTATAGGGACTACATCAACAGTCTTCAGTATCGCCGGTCGCTCGGAATGTCGTGCATCACTTTATCAATCATCATGGTCATCTCTCCGGTCTATCCCGCGTCAACAGAGCGGTATTAATTCGGAGAGACTCATCAGTCGATGTCATGTGGAGCAAGCATTTTGGTGGGGGTGAGTTAACTATTATTTCCTGCGAGACAACAACCATCCTCTTTGCTATATTCTTCTAACTACTCAACAATCAACAACTTCACAGTTTACATCTATACCACCACCCCAAAACCACCCCACACAACACCGCAATCATGCCTCGTCAATTCTTCGTCGGCGGTAACTTCAAGATGTACGCTGCCCCTCACCGCAGCCTCAACCGCGAGCAGCGCAGCTAACACTCACTCTCCCCAACAGGAACGGCACCATTGAGTCGATCACCGACATTGTCCACAAGCTCAACGATGCCAAGGTCGACTCCAACACCGAGATCGTCATCTCCCCTCCCGCCCTCTACCTCCTCCTCACCCGCGAGCACGCCCGCAAGGGCATCGAGGTCGCCGCCCAAAACGTCTTCGACAAGCCCAACGGCGCCTTCACCGGCGAGATCTCCGTCTCCCAGCTCAAGGACTCCAACATCACCTGGACCCTCCTCGGCCACAGCGAGCGCCGCGTCATCCTCCAGGAGACCGACTCCTTCATCGCCAACAAGACCAAGACCGCCATTGACGGCGGCATCAGCGTCATCCTGTGCTGCGGCGAGACCCTCGAGCAGCGCGAGTCCGGCAAGACCATGGAGGTCGTCATTGCCCAGCTTGCCGCCGTCGCCAAGCAGGTCAAGGACTGGAGCAAGATCGTCGTCGCCTACGAGCCCGTCTGGGCCATTGGCACCGGCAAGGTCGCTACCACCGAGCAGGCGCAGGAGGTTCACAAGGGCATCCGTGAGTGGCTCAACAAGGAGCTCGGCCAGGAGGTCGCCGAGGCCACCCGTATCATCTACGGCGGCTCCGTCAGCGAGAAGAACTGCAGGGAGCTCGCCAAGGAGGCCGACATTGACGGTTTCCTCGTCGGCGGCGCCAGCTTGAAGCCCGCCTTTGTTGACATCATCAACGCTAAGCAGCAGTAAATGCTGGGCTCTACGCCTCTGTTAACGACATGAAAATACGAGAAAAGTTTTTTGGGGTCTGGTTTTTGGTAAATAGCCTTTTATGCCAGGTACAACGAATATAATGATGTTGATCACCCAATATGGATCGTCATTGTAGGGACGCCTGTGATTGTTCTCCAAGGTGGACCGCTATGATACAAGCCCCGAGATTGTACTGCCTCCGGAGTCTTAGGTGTACAATCATGTTGACTAATGGCACTCGGAGCAACATGGGGAACGACAAATCTATCGATCTGGTATCGCTGTGCTACTTCATCAGGTGTGAAAAATTCTGTATCATCCTTCATATTCATCGTTGTTGCAATCTAGCTTATATGTCTTATCTATTCCAGTGTCCTCTCAGCAGCTTCCACCAACTCCTCGAATACCTTGCGGACATATTTCTCCTCGGCCAGCGGATTGGCGGAAACAACGCGGATGGCAAAGACGCCACCAATGACCGTCGACGTCAAGAAGAATTCTTTCTTGTTGTCAATGATTTCGAAGACAGCTTTCGTGGCTTTGTTGGAAAAAGCAAGATCTTTCTCTGAGACCTCTGGGTCAATCACGGTATGGCTTTCTTCGAATGGCCTGGGATCTGCGCCATTCGTCGACGCTTCAAGATGGGGCTTCTGGCCTCTTCTCGCATTCACCGTGATGACTGTCAGCGCAAAAGCCGGCGGCGTGAATATGCTGAAGAGATCGCTCCGCGATTTCACCAGATCGGCGAACAAATTTCCTAGGTTCAGGTGGTGGCGGATGTGCTGCTGCAAGCCCTGCACTCCCCAAGTCCTCAGCACGAACCAGATCTTGAGCGCTCTGAAACGCCTTCCGAGGGGGATCTGCCAGTCGCGGTAATCGGTCACTAACCCACTGTCTGTGAAAGAGTTTCTGAGGTATGCAGGGGTAATGCTCAGGGCGCTGGTCAAGTCTGTTCGCTTCTGGACGTACAATGCGGAGGCGTCGAAGTTGGCCAGCAGCCATTTGTGCATGTTCATGTCGAAAGAGTCGACGAAGGAGAGTTGTCGGGAGAGGTGCTGGAACTCGGGCAGCACGAGCGCGGCTCCGGCGTAGGCGGCATCGCAGTGGATCCATATGTCCGGGTAGTCGCGAGCCACGGCGGCGATGGAGGCAAAGTCGTCTACTGCGCAGGTGTTCGTCGTGCCGATGCTGACGGTGAGGTAATAGGGTTGCAGGCCTTTGGCTGTGAGTTCTTCGAGCTTTCGACGTAGCTCTTGGCCGGTGAGGGCGTAGGCTTTTTCTCGAGTCGACACGATGCTGCGGTAGCGAGTGCCTGCGATGATGCTGGCTTTCTTGGTGCTGCTGTGCGCTTGCTCCGAACCGACGGCAACCAATCGTGATCGGATCTCACATGCGCGGTCTTCTGCCTCTTCGGGATCGGTGATGTTCTCTCTTTCGAGCTGTCGTCGGACAAAGCGTTCGCGTGCTGCCACCATTACCGTGACGATCGCCTCACTGGCCGAACCTTGAATGACGCCTCCACCTTCATTCGTAGACATGAACCCTTCAGGCAACCCTAGGATCTTCGCCAACCAATCCAGCACAACTGTCTCCAGTTCAGTGACCACAGGCGAACACATCCAGTTGAAAGCAGGAGCAGTCAACGCAGCACTCCACATCTCGCCGAGGATTCCAGGGTAAGTGCTGTTGGCCGGAAAGAACGCCATGAATTTGGGACTCTGCCAGTGTGTAACACCAGGCATGATCTTGGTCTCGATGTCCTTGGCTATGGCATCCCATTGCTCGCCTTGCTGAGGGGCTTCAGTAGGGAGGAGTTGGTTGAGATATCCGGGGGAGATTGAGGGGACGACGGGTCTTTCTTGCAGGGTTGAGTAGTAGCGTTCGATATCGTTGACCGCTGAGGTGGCTGCTTCGAGGAAGTTTTGTCCTGTCATCCCCATTGAGGGAACCGTTCGGGGATCCATGCCAGATTTGTTGTGACCTTTGGAGACGTGGTTGGACGCCATTGTGTTTTATGTGTGTAGTGACCAGTCTTCCTGGAAATTGTAGGATTGTAATCTACACAGATGTGACCACCAAAGCAGATGGTAATACAGTACTAAGAGAAGCAGACAAATCAAAGAGGGCATACATAACATAACAAGTAGGCGACAACTGCCGTCTCTGACTCCACCGAAGTGGGTCCTCGCGCCCTAAAGAGACGCCGAAGTTCCGATCCACAGCTATGCAAATCACAAATTAGCTGTCTACACGACTGAACATCCTACGATCACCAAGTGACCGAGTATACAATTGCCGAAAGAGACGCAATTCGGCTGCCCGAAGAAACAGTGTTGAACGATTTTGTCGCACTACAGGTGGACGGACAAGACGCGCACTTCATACGACAAGATTAGAGCAAATTTCTCCTAACTGCACGCTGCTGCCGAATGGCTGGTCACGTTACATCAGAAATGTCAGCACCAGATCAGAGTGAGGCTGCAACAGTGCCTGCAACAGTCGAATTGAAGACTCCCGCACTCACGCCAAACCAACTCAACAAACTTCGACATGAAGCTCATCGCCACGGCAATTACACATCATACTACACTTTTCGCTCTCAGAATGTACCAGATCCTCGCCTCACACAACTCCAATCTTTCGTCCAAGACCGACGAACCCTTGATCTAGGCTGCAACGCCGGCAAGCTCACGCTCGAGCTCGCAACACACTTCGCCGCATCACAAGTCGTGGGTGTGGATCTGGATTCCGGACTGATCGCTGCAGCGCACGAAGCAAAGCGGATTGCATTATCAGAAGGGCAGAAAGTAGAGAACGTGACCTTTGAGGAGTTCGACTTCGCAAACACATGGCCTTTCCAGGGGACTGCCGCGGGTCAGTGGGATGTGGTCATGCTGCTGAGCGTGGTCAAGTGGTTGCATCTCAACAATTCGGACGAAGTGCTGATCGAGCTGTTCAAGCGACTTTTCGAGGTCGTGGCGCCAGGAGGCTATCTCGTTCTGGAGCCACAGGACTGGCCAAATTACAAGAGGGCTGTGAAGAAGTGTCCGAGCCTCAAGGAGAACTTCAAGAAGCTGGAGCTGCGTCCACCGTTCACAGAAACGCTTCTCAAAGGAGGCTGGCAAGAAGTCGACGGTTGGGAGCGCGATGAATTTGGCTTCGAGCGTAGCGTGCGGATCTGGAAGAGACCTGCAAGTGGAGAGTAATGAGAGGTGGCTTCAGCGTGGCTCAGACTGATAGGTTGTTCCTCCGTATACGCCGAAGTCTGTAGAGTACACGATCTCAATGGTACTAGCATGTCTAGAGTATACTAGAGCTGCTGAGATCACCGCTCGCAAGATCCTGCTCCGGTGAGATAATCCGAATTTTTATTCAGTGTCTCATTGGTATAATGGTAATTTCGATGCACGGAGGTTGCTGATACCACCGTATCAACAGACTTCAGCATGGACTGAGGCTGTTCGGCGTCTCAGGCAGCGATATCCAGTCATTGAAGTCAAGTCCTTCGGTCCAAACCCACTCTTCGAAATCAAAGCTCAAGTCTGGTACCTCTTCGGACCATGTCGAGTAATGCAGATTTGTCCCTTCCGAGAGCTTGGGCAAATCGGTCGCAGCCATCATTGCTATGCTCGGATTCATGGCACGTGTGTCCACCGAACCTGATCCATTCGCAGTTGAAGACTGCAAGCCGAGATCAGTGTCTGAAGTGTAGTCTTCATGCCCGATTCCAAGCGTGTCGGGAGACTGGAAGATAGGCTCCGTTGTCGGTTGACATGCCTGCATCTCGAACTGTCTCATGTATTCACCCACAGTGGTTCCCATCGTCTTTTTGAACACACGGCATAGATAGCTGGGTGTCACGCCAATGTCTCTAGCCAGCTCTTTGATGCTCCATGTCATTGTCGCATCGCTTTGCTTCGATCGCAAAAGCTCAAGCGCCTTTACAACGATCTCCTCCCGCTGTCCGAAGAAAGCCAGGTCGTCCGGCTTGCATCGCTGACAAGCTCTGAATCCATCACGCTGCGCTTGCTCTGTCGTGTCATAGTATACAACGTTGGCCCTCCGAGCAAGTCGCGCTGTGCATGTCGGGCGGCAATATATTCTGGTAGTCTTCACGCCGTAGAGAAAGGAGCAGTGGGCAGCAGGATCTCGCTGTGAGATAGCGCTCCAGCGAGAGTGAGAGTCGTGGTACATGTCGGCTGGAGTCGTTGTTCACTGGCATCAGTGCGCCTCAGATACAACAAAGCCGCGAACAATACCCACACGTGAGAGCCTCGTCCAGTGAGAGATCGATACCCAGCGTTCTGTCCACTCGTTTGCGTCGGAAATGGAGTCCTGGATACTTTCTGGACATCCTGCCCGATGTCGGACGTGTTACAGTAGATAGCAATACCCTCTCACAACACGAGATGTCGCGACACGCGTAGCCGATGCGAAGCCCTGATTGGTCAGTTCAAGTTCGCTCCTTGCATGTGAACAGATCATCTCACTGGCATCAGCATACTTTTAGTCCACTACGGCTGCCGATACAACCACCGTAGGCTGATATCCGATTCAGTGAGATGCTGAGATCTCGTCTTTGGATCACAGAAGTCGCCGATACTTCCGTGAGCTACATTGCTGTCAAGTTCGACATATTTTAGCATGGTCTGAGGTCACTCACTGCGATCCCTTTGCTTGAACCGCATTTGCCTGCTTCCATCAAGGTTTCTGTTATTGTCAGACCCTACAGACTTGAACCACAAGCCTTCACATGCGAGTCGTAATCCTGTGATGCCTCGCCAATAATGGCAACGTGTTTTCGTCTTTCCCGTCTTCAGTCGTTACTCCTGCAGCCTCAGGCAATTCGCTCGCTGCTGCCTTGCGCGCTTCGGTCCTTCACCTTGAATACAAACATCAGAAACAAGCACAGTTCATGCATTTCGAAAACACCACGAAAAGGACCCTCAGGCCTGAAGCTTGAACATCCTACACGCCCGAAGTTGCTGCAGTCTCTGCCGCAAAGAATTGTAGCCATGTCGACCACGGACGCCAACAACACCAATGATCCATCAAAACAAACAACGGATGATGTCGAGACGAAGCCAAAAATCGATTTCCTTGCCCTGAAGCGCGAGCGCGAGCGACGACAACAGCAGTTGAGCAAGAAACGCGAGCGATCAATCTCGCCACCCCCGACCAAGCGTGAAACCAACAAGGCTTCCAGACTCGATTCTACGACCACCGCATTACCTAGCGGTGCCAGGCTCACTTCTTTCTCTTCTACAGTGAGCAATGATCAGCAAATGAGGAAGTCTGAGATCGCCCGTACTGCCAACGACAAGTTGCAAACTTCCCCTGCTACGGCTTTCGGGAATCATAATGCAGATGCCGACAAGCATGCACCATCACACGCGACAAAGGTAAACCCTGGAGGCCTACAGTATCCCAAAGGCGTCGTCAAGAAGACCTGGGCGTTCGGTCATGAACGAAACGGAAAGGACATCAAGCTGGAAGAAGTCCTCGAGTCTCAAACCCTCAAGACAGCAGTGATATCTGCTTTCCAATGGGACATGGATTGGCTGTTCAGGAAACTCAACGTACAGCAGACGAAATGCATCTTCGTCATGCAAGCAAAGGAGCAAGCACTCAAAGACGAAATGCTGGAGCAAACCAAAGGCATGCAAAATTTCCTGCGCCTGTGTTTCCCATCGATGGAAGGTCTGATCAACTGTATGCACTCGAAGCTCATGCTATTATTCCACCCCGAGAAGCTGAGGATTGCGATTCCGACTGCAAATTTGCTCGAGTTCGACTGGGGCGAGAGTGGAGTGATGGAGAACAGCGTATGGTTGATCGACCTCCCTCGCCTGCCGAACAAGATCACGACGGACGACCTGACCGACTTTGGGAAGGAGTTGATGTTCTTCATCGAGAAGCAAGGGGTGCCACAAGACGCGAGAGAAGGCGTTGTGAACTTTGACTTCTCGGCCACAAAAGACATCGCATTTGTCCATACTGTCGGCGGGATGTTGTACGAAGATGAAGCTGAGCGCACAGGACTGCCGGGTCTATCACAAGCTGTTCGCCGCCTTGGGCTCGTCACCAGCGAACAGAATCTCGACATCGACTTCGCAGCCTCTTCGATGGGTTCCCTCAAAGATGAATTTCTCAAAAACGTACACGCCGCTGTCAGTGGAATAAACATGATCGAACGTGCTGAAGCAGCAAACTCGAAAGCCAAATCGACCTTCTTCCAGGCACCAAATCCCAATGCAAACAACCACAGTATTCGCGACAGAATCCGCCTATATTTTCCAACCCACGAGACCGTCACGTCGTCAACAGCTGGGGGAGCAGGCACCATTTGCCTTTCCCGAAAGTGGTTTGAAGATATGTCTTTCCCTCGCCGCTGCTTCAGAGACTACATCTCGACCAGACCCGGTATGCTTAGTCACAACAAAATCCTCTACGCCCGTGGGCTCCAAAGAACGGAGGCTGAGTCTTCGGACGCGAAGAAGATCGCCTGGGCGTATGTGGGCTCTGCAAACATGTCTGAATCCGCATGGGGTAAGTTGATCTACGATCGGAGAGTGAAGAAGTGGAAGGTCAACTGCAAGAACTGGGAGTGCGGCGTCTTACTCCCTGTGAGTACTGAAGGTGCCAAGACTGAAGCTGGTGAAGACGGGATCGTGGATATGGAGGTGTTCAAGGACGTCGTCGAGCCGCCATTCATGTATCCCGGCCTGGAATACGAGAGCCGCGAACCCTGGTATTTCATGGAGAAGCATTGAAGTCAGGTATGATGAAATGTAGGATTAACGCTGTAAGATAGACAAGGCAGACTTCCTTTCTTCTTGTACTGAAAAGACAGGACAGCTGCTGGTCACCTCGAGACTTCGAAGTATTTCAGTTGTACATTACCACTGAGAGCGAAACCAATTATGAAGCTCTCTCCCTGACACTTGCAGATACCAGTCGTGTTACCCTACAAAGCTGAGTCACCTCGTTTCTGGTCGCTGGAGAGAAGAATGAAATGATACAGTACATACGTGAATCTGAAAGGGTCATAAACCTGACATGGAGTCACCTTTGTAGTTCTCCCATTTCTTCGTTCCCTAGAACAAAGCTGCCATTACGAACAACCGGTATCCCACCTATCTTGGCTCCACTTCCACCTAGCGACTAAGGTATACATATACAAGAAAACAATACACCACATCATCGCAAGCCAAAGGCACCTTAGTCAAGCGGCAGCGATTGACGAATAGAAAAAGCCACCAGATCTTAAGACGCAAAGTGAACGCAAAGACCTACACTAGTGGACGCCTTCCAGGCATCCGGTATCCCCCGTCTCTCGCCCGGACGCGGACTAGTTACAGTCAATCGACTCAACAGGAGTAAACTCTCAAGCAAAGGACCCAGCCTGAAAGACCGTCACCTCCAAGCACACCACACTTCGACGCTCATTGACATCGAAGTGATACAGAAAAAGACAACCCGCCGCAGTGGTCATGCTGCAGTTGGCGCTGCTACTACGGTACGTTTGTCACAGTGCTTGATGTGTGTGGTGTTGAGATCTGGCGGCTTCTTCTGTCCTTCTTTTGGAAACTGGTGCGATCTCAACCGCACATGCGTAGTCCATGCAAACACAAGTTCCGCCAGACAGCTTGCCACAACGTCCGTGAAGCTCTGCTCTCATTTGCTCAAACCATTCGCTACCTATATCATCATGGTCTTCTTGCGCCCTTGAGATGGTCCGTGATCCACAATGAGCCCTGCCGTGTCAGAAGACCTCTTCAGACTTTGTCCTGCAGGTGTCTCGTCCTTCCCAGGGTTTCGACTCTCCACCACCGCCAAAAGCTCATCCAAAGCTTCTTGGTCCTCGCTCCAACAGTTAGGATACTTAGGTGGCGGGGCAGGGCCCTCTCCACGCCAACAGCAATGATACTGATCCTCCGGCACTGTGATCTTCTCGTATTCGTCATTCAAGCGGTTTCCCGGCTCAATCCACTGGCAGGGACCAGTGCCCCAGTGGAAGATCATGTACCGGCTCGCGGCCAGTCTCGCCGGCAGCGATGCTGCAGCCTTGAAAGGTTCGGAGGCGTGGTCCTCTTCGTACCCGGAATTCCACGGCCCACGATCGATGCCGAAGCGCTGCAAGTTCGGAAGGCCGTTCTTGAGTCTGCGGAAGTAGTCGTGCCAGCGGGTTTCGTAAGACCAGTGGGTTTCTTCAGGTCTCCTCCTGCCAAGGCCTTGGCAGAGAACGCCTTTTTCGATGGCATCGAGAGGCAGGTAGCGCTCGGAATCGTAAGCGCCCCCCATCATCATGGCTTCGTGGATTATAGGGCAATCGTCGAGGGTCAGCAACTCCAGAGTGTCGTGGGAGATGATCCAGTCCAACTGCCAGTCGTGCGTGAACGTCATGTTCCCTAGAGATAGACTCTTGAGGCGAGGGAAATGGAGACCTCGGAGATCGCATTTGGGGAGATAGCCCCAAGGGCAATTGCTGTAGATTTTCAAGTTGACAAGCTTGTCTTGCAATGGCTCCAGCCAATGCTGCCGCAGGTCTTTGCCAAAGAAAATGTGGCGCTCGATGAGCTCGATCTCATGTTCTGGCGCCGCGTCTTTTTCTTCGGTGACCACACAGAGCTCCAGACTGTCCAGGCGAGAGAGCACGGCTTTGTAGTCTTTCGACTCCGCTAGGTTGTAGTTGGTGACGTCCTGCATGTTGATGATAGACAGACTATTCAGGTGCTCGGCTGGATGATCCGGGTGGTTCAGAGCGAGGATAAGAGCGCTGAAGAAAGCCTCGCGGTACTCTGTCCATTCTCTAGCATTTCCGGACGCGTTGTCCCCAGCCTCAACCTGGTGGTCGTGTGTTAATTCTAGGCGGCGAAGATTACGGAAGAGACCGATGTCGTTCAGCAAGTCCTTAAAGGTGCTCGATATGACACCATTAGTCTCGATGCCGTGCGTTACGCCGTCGCCGTAGAGCTCAGAATCCGTGTCAGCCCAGCTCGGAACGTCCCATGTGGCGGGGATCTCCTCGTCAACGTCGTCGAGAGATGCCCTGATCGAGAGTGTTGTGATCTGTGGATTGAGCACCTTGTCCTCGAGTACTGCGCGAGCCTCCAACGCACTTTCCGTAGTAGGGAGTAGTTGTAGATGATGGGAGATGTGGCTCTCCGTGGCGGCCATTGCGAATCGTGTGCGTACCAGACGTAGCCTTCCCAGTGGGAGTATACGCAGCTTCTCCTTTGAACAGTTAAATGTCAGACAAGTCCGTGAAGTTGCTTTTTATGCCCAAGCCAAAGTGGGGCTGGCAGACGTGAAGTCCACCTAGTGTGGTGGAAGCCTGGAAGGGACTAAGAATAGACTAGGCCTCCGCGGGCATTGAGATAAACGCGAGTATGAAACAAGGGAGACCAGACAGATATACGATCGACGTGATGGAAAGAGATTATTTAGATGTTTACAAACCTCTTCACCCAACCACAGACAATGCCCTTCCGCGATTAAACCCTTATTTCTTCTTCTTCGCAATCCTCTTAAGCGCTCTCGTCTCCTTCTTCATTCTGGCATCGACCATCTTGTACTTGCCCTTGACACCTCTAGGTCTACCCTTACCCTTGTTGAAGCCACCAGCAACAACAAGCTTGGGCTGCGGCTTCTTGTTGACGCCCTTCCTTGCCTTGGCCATCAACTTGGAGATGTTGGTCGCCTTGTCCTTCTCGCTGAGATCGCCGCCCTCGGCAAGACCCTCGCTCTTCTTCTTGAGTTTCTCGACGCGGCGTGCGGCGCGCATGGTCTTACGAGCCTTGGCCTCACGGACCTTCTTGATGGGACGTGCATTGAGAGCCTTTGTCTTCTCCTTGATAGCAGCGGCGGCTTCCTTGGAGATGGGACGTTGTGACTTGGAGTGCTGGTTCTCGTCGTCGAGGAACCATTCTGGCAGGCCGTCGACGTCACGAAGTGAGACCTTGTTGAAGTTGTCGTCCAACATCTGCTGCTTCGTGATCTTGCCGGTGGCGAGCTGATGAGCAAGCGTCATGGCCTCAGCGGTGATGATGTCGATGTTAGGCTTGCCGCGAGCGGCTTCCCGATCTTCCTCATCCTCCCACTCGTTCATCTCATCCGGGGCGGTGTCGACCATCTCGATTTCGGAGTCGGAGTCTTCGTCGTCCTTTTCGAACGGCGCTGCCTTCTTGATTGACTTGGCTGTCTTTGCCTTGGCCACCTCGTTGGGCTCAGGTGATGCCGAGTTGACGTCCACGCCACTGTCCGGGTCGATTTCATCCTCCTCGTCACCATCCTCGTCCAAGCCGCCGATATCCTTGAAGATATCTTGCTCGAAGAAGTTTGCTGCACGGTTTGTAAGGCCATCTTTGCGTGGCGCGGGCTTGTCTTGAAGATCGGTCATGAGCTTGTCGCCACTCTCGTCTCCCTCCTCGTCGGACGAGGCGTCATCGTCGTCGTCTTCGGCTCGGAGTCCATCATCACTGTCCGAAGCCTCGTCTTCGTTCTCGGAACCGAATCCCTCAAACTCGTCGTCGCTTCCTCCTCTGGACTTCATGCGCGCACGCTTGGCCTTGACCTTTGCACTTCTGTCTTCCCTCTTCTCGGTGTACTGCTGGTACATTTGATCGAGCTCAGCTTCCAGGCGATCTCCATCCTCGTCGTCGTACTCCTCTTCGAAGTCAGTCTTGTGGTCCTTGTCGGGTTCGACGGTCGTGTGCATCCTTGCGCGCGTGAGTTCTCGGCCAATACCAGCCTTGTCGACATCTCTCAGTTTGAAGGTGTTTTCGCCGTTCTCAGCTGCTTCAATACCGATATCAGTCGGAGTGATCATGTGCATCTGCAAGCGTGTAATCTCCTTTTGCTTGCGCTCGTTCTCCTTCCTTCGCTCCTTCCTCTTCGACTTGTCCGCGCTCTCCTTCATTTTCGCGATCTCTTGCTGCAGCCTCATTTCCTCGTCCATAGACTCGACTGTAACACCCTCGGCGCCAGCACCCTCAGCGAGTGCGTCCTCGGCCGTTCCGACGACAGTGGTGGCTTTCGAGCCAGCAGGCTGGGGAACTTCCTTCTTCACGCTCAGACCCATGATCTTGCGAGCCTTGAGACGCCATCTGAGAAGCATCTTGAATTCCTTCCTGCCCAGCACCTTGAGATCTTCGGTGCAGAGTTTCACTTCTTCTGTTGTCTCAGGCAAGCTGTCCACGATCTTCAAGACATCGGGCTTATTGTTCTCCTCTCTGAAGTGCAAGCGGTTCAAACTTCCAAGCAGCTGAATGGGATCTTCACTCTCAATGAACTCGGTCACGGAGACCTCGTGGAACTGTGTCCAGTCGCCTTCCTCGTAACCATCACGCTTCCTCTTTTTCTTCTCCGGGTTGAAGACCTTGGCCTCCATGTTGGCAGCCTTTTCCTTGACTTCGGCGAAGGCGTAGTTGGCGTCGAGGAATCGCGGATCGAGGTTCTTGGGTGCCTTGTAGCCACGGCAGACGTAGAAAGTCTCGGCGGAGACGTTACGGGACGAGGGAGGCTTGGTCTGCTCGACCTTCTCGAATAGCTGTTTGAAGACCCACTCGAGCTTTTGACTGTCCTTGGAGCGGAAGACCTTAGTGACAAAGTTTCCGTTAGGTGCGAGGAACTCGGTCGCGAGCTTCAGAGAAGCCAGCACAAGCTCGTTCTGAGAGAAAGCATCCTGAACCCAGGCGGTACCGACGTTGGGCGCACCGTCGTGAATGACAGTGTCGGCCTTCCATGTCTTGAGGTGGCCGCGAATGGTCGCGCGGCACTTGTCGGTGGTAATGTCACCCTGGAAGGAGATTGTTTTCGGGATGGGCTTGATTGGCGCGAGATCGACACCAATGATCAAACTCTTGATAGGCATGGTCTCGGCGGCGACCTGCATCCACGAACCGGGCGCGGCGCACAAATCGATGAGACACCTCGACTGCTGGAGGAAGCCATACTTCTTGTTCAGTTGGACCAACTTGAAGGCGGCACGGGCGCGGTAGCCCTTCTCTTTGGCGAGATGGTAGTATTTATCCAAACGCGCTTTCGCGTTCTGCGGAAAGAGTCAGCGTCATGTGCATGGGCATGGGCGTGGACAACAGAGCGTGAGATGTTGGACTTGCCTTCTTGTCGATAGCCATGTTGGGAGGGGTACCGAGGACTTAGCCAACGGTTTGATGTGATGTTCAAGGCAAAGGCGACTGCGGTCGTAGATGTTCAACTTCGCGAACTCCAAAAAAATCCAGGGCTCGAGCTCGTGCACGGGCCTCCTGCGTGAAAAATAGAGCGGGACGCTTCACTACATTCTGACGACCTCGGTCTATTTGGACTACTTGGCACTGCGGAAGCTGGTGTAGCTAAGTAGGTAGACTTGTCTCTCATTTACTCGTTTGTCTTCGAGGTGCTGCTTCAGGAGACCGAACTGAAACTGGTATATCGTACCGCCGAGATGTCCGATTCTTTCTTTCTTTCCCGCAGTCCAGTCAACGATGGGCCTATCCGCACTTGGTGCCCCGCTGCCGTTTCGGAGCGCGCCGTGATCATGCTAGCACGATCTGGACTGGCAAATGACGTTTGTCGCGGGCATGAATATCACGCAGGATATCACCGTCCTAGGCCCTAGCAGTCTCCTACTAACTCTCTCTGCCTACTGACACCGCTCTCCAGCCCAGGCGGGACATCTCGCGCGACATCTCTGCGCCCATGGGTCCCCAGCGCAAGAAGTCGCGCCGCAACTCTCAGGCGCCTGCGGATCTCAACCAATCATTGCCCGACGCGCAGAAGCGAGCCACGCAGGGTGAGACAGCGCAGACACCTGATCCGGCAAACGTGAGCGCGAGTCCCACTACTTCCGACACCGCCAGCGGCTCACCACCCAACGAGACTGTATCGAAAGGCTCTGCTAGAAACAGCTGGTATGGAGGCTCGTGGAAACTAAAGTCTTCGCCTCTAACGCAGACTGCAAGAGAGTCCATATCCGTTGCACAAGGAGTCACCTCGGAAGCACTGGCAGAAAGCGGGAAACAGATCATCGAGGCTTCCAAGAAGCCAGGGCAGTATATGGCAAAGGGTATGCGTGGTAGTCGTAAGAGCATTCCCGTGCTCGCTGAAACCACAAGGACACACGCGACAAGCGACGCCAGCGACAAGAGCCGATCCAGGCTGGTATCACAAGAGAAACTGAAAGGTCTTGATGGTGTTGAGGATGGGAAAGACAGGACCGTTGCTCCCATACCAGCGAATGAACCCATACCAGCAGTCCTGGAGGCACCTTTACCACCTGAGCCCCCTGAGAGTGTTGTGGCCGAGGATGGCAAGAGCATTGCCGGCAAGAGCGTAGCAAGCAGTCAACGTCCACAATCAGGACTCTGGTGGGGTTGGTGGTCTCGTCCCGACGGATACGACAGCGACTTACCGAAGTCCGATGAGAACGATAAACAGCTTGACGAAGCCACGAGTACACCGCTTCCTGGGACACCAAATAATGAGATGGAAACAACAAATCCGTTGCCAAAATCGGAGCCAAGGGATGCAGGCGATCCAGCATCGAAGGTCAATTTAGGACCCCATCCAGAGAGAAGTACGAAGACGGGCTCTGCGAGGTCTTGGTTTGGTCTCTGGAGTAGTGCACAGAACGAGCAAGCCGATATTGATGACCAGGCAACCAAAGAGCGACCACCCCCGGAAGTTACAGTCTCTGCAGACGGGACTCCAGAGTCAATACTAGATGACACTCTCGTTGGCAAGTCAGACAAGAAGCGAGATGATGCGGACCACGTTGCACCCTCGGGGTGGGCATTTTGGTCCACGGACAAAACGATAACACAAACGGCTACGCCAGGCGGGACACAGAAACAGATAGGAGAGCTCGCAGTAGCAGACACGCCTAGTCAAAGCCATCCAGAAGCCGCCCAATTCAACGAACAGCGTGACGGAGCCATGGCAAAACCCAAAAGAAATGGTTCCCTTTTGAGACGAAAGCAGGCAGCTCTGGACAAACCAGAACAATCCGGAGAATCGAGTGCAACGACCCCTGTGCCTACCCCAAGATCAAGCACTCCCGTTGGTGGTCTGGTCGAGAAGGAAGGCAACGAGATCAAGCCGGTACAGCGAGGGAAGGCACCTGTTCAGTCAAGACCAAATCTTATCCTTCCGGAGTTTGTAACGACGTATCCGACGGTACGCCACCCGTCGTACTTGGAGAAAGCCTCGCAGTACGTGGCAGAGACACTGCGGATAGTCGACCCCAAACCCTCGCCACGCCATGTGTTCAAGACAACAGTCAAGCCCAGGCTAATTCGCAACGTCAGTCTGGGAATTCATGGACATTTCCCCCCGACAATGCTGAGGGGACTACTGGGACAACCCACAGGAACCTCCATACGGTTTGCCAATTATGGTGCGGCTGCGATTAAAGCTTGGTGTGAAGCCAACCAGCCGGAGATCAAGGACGTAGAGATCGAGAAGGTCGCTCTAGAAGGCGAGGGGCATGTGTCAGACCGGATTGACACACTTTGGAAACTCATGTTGAACTGGCTAAGTCAATTGCGCCAAGCCGACTTCATTTTGGTATCTTGTCACAGTCAAGGCGTCCCAGTCGCTGTCTCGCTCATGGCAAAGCTCATCCAGTTAGGGTGTCTAAAACCCAATGCTCGCATCGGTATTTGCGCTATGGCAGGCATCAATCTGGGACCATTCCTCGAATACAAATCTCGTTTTTTCGGCGGCAGCGCACTAGAGCTTTTCGACTTTTGTGATAACAAAAGCAAAGTATCTCGTGCCTATGCCGAGTCTCTCGATATCTGCCTTCGTCACGGTGTGCGTATTACTTACGTTGGAAGCCTTGACGATCAGCTTGTCAGCCTCGAGAGTAGTCTCCACGCCCCATTATCACACCCTTACGTGAACCGCGGACTCTTCATTGATGGCCGCTTGCACGCTCCGAACTTCCTCACACATCTACTCATCTTCGCCCTCAAACTCCGCAACCGTGGTCTTTCAGACCACGGTCTCATTCGCGAGCTCTCGGCCCCTCTTGCAGGCAGTCTCGTAGGTGGCGAGGGACATAGCAGAGTCTACGACGACCCCGCTGTTTATCGCCTCGCCATTGATTTTGCGCTCGAGAGCACTGCTGCAGTCCCATCTTCCAATACCGCCGCATTAGAAACGACTGGCAGACCCAGAGCTTTCGACCGCCGCTCTAGCACCACCAGCTACCCTACCTCCACCGCCGCAGCCAACAGCATGCGCCGCGGCACAATGAGCGAATCACAAACCCTCCCTGGAATCGGCGCAATCATCGCACCCTACGAGCCACCACCCAACGCCAGCAACGCAAACCCGTTCTACCTACCATGGGCTGTGCGAGGTATGTTGGAAGAGGAACTGGTGAAGCGGGAGATGATGGACGAAGTCCGCGAATTGGTCGCCGAATTCGATGATTGGAAGCCTACGAGCAAGGTGTTGAAGGATGTCAAGTGGCGGCTCGAGGCCGTCAAGGGTATGGTGTAGGCCTTTCTTGATGCTTGTTACACGACTTGTCGAGGTTATCCCACCTTTATGATTTTTTTTACTTGCATGGCGTTTGCGGGATCACGGTTGTGCGGACAGCGGCAGGCTTGCCCTTGGATGGGAAATACACTACAAATGAGCTTTACATACTACTTCATCACAGATGCATACATCCCTAGCATCAAGCTCCTAAATAGGGATTGTCTCAACAGCACTAGCCGTGACTGCAACCCCAGCGCTCCTCCGATTCGACCTTGAAAGAGACGACCGTCTTCAAGACGTAACATTTTGTTCAAACACTCCAAAAGCCGACAATGGCCGCTCAGATCAGTATCAGTTGTAATAAAGCAAGGCAAATCCCCTCACATCAACCGTGGACAACCGAGTACGATCTCAAGCCGATGAGCCTAATGACGTTCCAGGCGAACGCTTCGGTTTACCTTGCTCGTGCTTGTTTTGAGAAACGATCAGATCAGAATTCGGGATCTACTGCTAGCTGGCGACGCGCAATTGAGATTCTTAGTGCCGCGATCCGTCATCGGCTTCAAGCCAAGTTTAGTTGATGTTTACGGCGGTATCAGCGACCGTGGTATATGAAGCAACGCTTCTATGCCAGTGAGAGAGCAGTCTCCGAATACTAGTATCTCACTGGACCAAAACGCTGTAGGCGGTAGTATCAGCAGCTCTAGTTTATGATGAAAGTGTCGGTGTCAGCGAGGTTGTCTGTTCAACAAGCTTTAGCATATACGTATGGTTTACAGGCACCGCATGATGAGCCTCGACATATACACTTGAGTCTCGTAACGTGCTTGAGTGGTGGTACGTGGTAGCTAGGATAGATGCACCCAGTAGTAAGAGCGTCATGATCTCGGTACAATCGCCCGGACCACTGGACCGGAGAAGGAGGATTCCAAGTCGATCCTTAGAACGCGTGTAGAGTTGGTTTTTGGGGACTAGTAAACTCTTTCCGCCGCCTTACGACCCTGGAGTGCCTGTTATAGCAGCCTCGAACTTCGGTGTTCTTCGTAAATCGATACAACTATATGGCTCAACACAGTCAAGATCTCAGTCTTTAGTGACATTGTACTCTTAGGTAGTGCGTACAGACAAGAGAAAAGTGCATGCCGCTGTCCGTCATGTTACACAGGTTGCACTGGACTGATGGGTCTGACGATGGGACGTCTACCCAAGGGAGCTGGCGATTCCGTCCGCCTTGCCACAAGTCGTGAGTGGGCGGCGTGCATTCGAGGCACCGTGGGCGCTGGAGTGCCGCTGTTTCCAGGCTGTCGGTGAGCTGAGTCAAGACTACTGTCGTATTTTTGAGAGAATCAAGATGCCAGAGCAAGCTTGCTGTATCGTCTTCCACGTGCTCCGCAGTCAGTTGCAGTCTGCTAGACAGGGGGAAAACGGCGATGTGCTGCCTACGTCGTTGATCGCCAGTAAAGTAGTCGAACAGTTCCGATGGACTAGCAAGATCAGGATGGAAATCTATATCAGCAAGCTCCAAACGCTCGCCACCGTGCCGTGGTACTAGATCTAAGTCTTGGTAGCCGATGACTGTTGTTGATCCGTTCGTCTTTTCCTGAGCGAGGCCACCGATCTTGTGGAGTTACTGTTTCCAGCCAACTTCCGCGGAAGATCTTCACCGTCTCAATCGTCCAATTGAGGCCACCTACTGCAAGCACTTTGTTTTCCATCCCCAGCTTCACCCAAGGTCAGTCAGAATTCCGCGGAGATATTGGTTTCGTAAATGTTCCCAATGGCTGTGGTCAACGAGGGCGGTTGATCTGGTACACTTGCCAAACGTGTTGATGTATTGTTACAGAATGTGGTATCCTCTTGTCCGCTTTCTCCAGGGTAGCTATCCGATTTGCCAATGTTATGCTTGTGAAGTTGTACGATCAATGGCACTGTGGCACGCCTTAACTGGTAAGCCGTGTTAGCCTTGTAGCAAGTGATCTCATCATCAGACGTTTTGATACGTCGGAAGCGATGCACGCCTTACGCGTGAGGCTCAACGACTCAGCGCTGCGGTAGGTTAAGAAGTTACGCTCAAGCGTGAAGATCGTCTCAGCCAAGTAGGTATTAAGGCGCCAAGGCGCTCAAGCATTTTAGACGACAAGACGGTAAAGGCTTGAATATTTGTGGTCGTGACGCGTGGCAGCGTAGTTCTTTCCCAGCCCTGACACATTCACATGAGTCGATTTGGTCATGCTTTCAGCTCGGTAGTGGGTTGGAACGCTCGTTATTGTTGTCTTCATGAAAAGAGTAGCCGAGGAGCCAACAATCCTCGTGTGGCTATCGCTGTTATCAGATGCGGTCTGCTCTCGGACGGTACAGGACTGATTGTAGCAACTGATGCGTTCCCTTGATGTGAGGCATGGAATGATGGATGTAAATGCGCCAAGTGTGAAGTGCGGTCAAAGTTAAAAATCCGCCCTTCGACCGAAGGATCCGGGATCTTCCCGCTGCGTGCACGACGCCAAACTCCTACTGCTGCTCTTCCTCTATGATGGAACAATACACTTTCCATTAGCACCAACGGCTGAAGACTCGAACATATGGCGAGCTTGAGCATGACGACGGCTGCAACCTATAGGATCTCACTTACTCCTCTGCGGTGTACCTGGCGAACGGATATGTTGCCGGTGTGACGCAGGGCGGCAAGATGAATCGACGCGGTAAGGCTAAGGGGAGTGTACAAGAATATTGTTGAGAAGAGAATAATGGCATGTTTGTCATTTCTCCCAGACTGCAATCGCTACAGTTGCACATCCACAATCTCGAAAATCTGCTGATTTGCTTATTCACTCATGCAAATTCCCTCACCAAACAGTCTTCGACCCACACTTCTTCAATAACGATGGCTTGGTTTAGTCGAGCAAACGGTTATGGCTCGAGATTCCGCGAATCACGCGGCTTCATGCTAGCAACATGTTGTGTTGCGATATTTTCGGTATGCCCTCTCTAACTACTATGCACGCACACAAGCCTCTAATGCGGAAAAGGACATCTACACCTATGGTGTTCTAGCCCCGATGCTACCTTTCGTACTTCCCGAACGTGCAAACGTCCCTCCTGAAGACGGTGAATCAATTCCTGACAACTTTGACGGACGCCTGCTGACAGGTATAAGTGGCAAAATGGGTGGCTGTGATCCCTTGTATCATTGCCGCTGGCATCGTCTTGACCATCCGTAAGTCCTGGCATCTGCCCAAACAATGAGCGACAAACAACCGGTTGAGCATATCTGACGAAGTGTGACCCTTAGCCTTCGCAGGATGGCTGTCCGATTACTGCACCCACCGCCGGCCACTCTTTATGGCAGCTCTGATCATACAGGCTATCGCTGTCGGACTCTTCATCGCGGGTACCTCGCTTGCTTTGTGGATAGCTGGAGCAATACTCGTGGGTGTATCCTCAGCGATAGTCTGGGCGAGCTGCCTTTCGCTCGTTGTGAGCCGTACGAAGAAGTCCCAACTCGCTCAGGTCCTGAGCTATACCAGCATTAGTCTTTCCTGTGGTGACTTCCTGGGCCCTGTGACTGGAGGTGCCATCTACGGCGCTGGCGGAGCAGAAGCAGTTTGGGGTCTCGTCTTCGGGTTAATCGGCATCGACGCTTTGTTGCGGCTTTTGATGATCGAGACTCCGGTAGACCTCGCTGGAAACGATACAAGTGTGGATCCAGGCTTGAAATCAACCACACATCGCGCCGAACTCAACGTGTCTCTCGACTTCGACGAAGAATCAGACACAGATCGTACCGAGGACGATACTGCTGCCGACTCTGATGATAGACCAACAACGTCTCAGTCCTGGTCGGGAGTGCTCCAGTTGCTCAAGTCACCAAGGTTGCTCGGAGCTCTTTGGGTGACCGTAACTCAGGCTACGATCCTCACCTCCTTTGATGCATCGTTGACCATACATCTGAGGAACACATTCCACTGGAAATCGACCCAGGCCGGTCTCGTTTTCATCTCCCTCATTTTCCCCGCTTTCTTGTCTCCTCTTGTTGGCATGCTGGCCGATCGTCATGGAGGAAGATACATCGCATCCACCGGATTCTGTTTGAGCACAGCAGTTCTGGCCTGCCTGCGATTCGTGGACCACAACAGCATCGAACAGAAAGTCCTGCTCTGCGCACTGCTCTTTTCGGTTGGCTTGATGCTCGGTACAACGCTGTCGGTCTTCAGTGCTGAGGTCAGTCATGTTGTGTTCGAGCATGAAGAGAAGAATCCGGGCGAATTGGGCGATCGTGGTGCTGTTGCGCAGGCAGAAAGCCTTTGGTGGGCGGCATACTCGATCGGTGCTGCTATTGGACCTCTTCTGGGTGGCCTGGTACAAGACGCGGCGGGTTGGAAGACTATGACGTGGACGTTGGCGTTACTGAGCGCTACGGCTGTGGTTCCCATCATGCTGTTCACGGATGGATCTCCTTTTAGTCGGAGAGCATCGAAGTCCGATCAGAACGATCCCAGCGAGCCATAGTAGACGGCTGATGCCAAGATTGCTATCCTCAACGCTTTCAGATCGCCACTACGATGACAGAAACGTTCACGCTGTCGAAGGCATTGTGCGCAAGTTCTGGTCTATTGCGGACACAATAAAAGCTACAAATTTTGATCAAAAATGCCTCATGTCATCCTTTCATATGATTATTATTATGAGAGGGATCCTCTTCAAAGCAACGGAACTTGAGTGTACGTACCTAAAGACGATGTTTCCGACCTTAGCTCTGACCCTTTCCATGAAGCATTCATGGTCAAAACATCAACTCAATTTATTTCTCGACACAGTAACAACGACGATATACATCGCGTCATCTGGCAGTGCTGACCGAAAATCGCTGTGAGGGAGGTATTGGACTTGCTAGCAACCAAAGCGGCATCAATAACTCGAAGTAATGCAGAAGACGATATCTGTTGGCACACGCTCGCACATGCTATCCAACACTGATCTGCCTCTTCACTAACATTAACCAAGCACCCACGGTCGACGGCACGAAGTAAACGCCACATGACCACAATGCACTGGTTGGCGCCGAGACGCGAAGAAAAGTATGGGTTCGCCGGTGAGGAAACCTTCCGCTGAAGTCGGTCTCTCGTTGGGAGCAAGCCGTCCTTTATGGCAATGCCGTCAATCCTGGCACCGTGAAAAAAGCTTCTTTGTCAGTGAGAGAATCCTCAGTCTCTCTTTAGAAGCGCAAACCCGCTTCGGTAGAGCGACTCTCGTACACCAAAAAACCCGACTTTGCCACTGAGAGCCCCCCTTCATCGAGGCCAATCTCTCAACGAAGCGAACCATCCTCCCCATCAAACAACATGACCGACCTCCAAATCCCGCAACCCCAACCGCCGCACCAAAGCACCACAGCTCCTCTCAAACAACTCTCCGTGATGTGGCTCCCTCAGACTCACCCAGCCAGTGGTCAAATTTAGATAAGCATGCAGCATTTCATGCAAAACCGTTCCCCAGATCTCCTCTTTGGCTTCTCGCCTAAACATAGTCTTGTTCAAGCGGATGTGCACCATTGAGATTCCGCGCCGGGAGAAATCGTAGGGCAGGGTGATGCCGCGGATTCGGCGCGCCATGAGGGCAAATTCGAAGATGGTGTATGGGGAAAGGAGGTCGGAGAAGAGGACTGTATCAAGGTTGGTTATTATGGGGGAGAAGGTTTCGAAGGTGGTGCGTTGTTTGGGGAGGGCGAAAAGGGTTTGGAGTCGGGTTAGAGCGGCGGTTTGGGCGCTGTTAGGGGGAAGGGACAGGGCGTTGGTGAGATTGAGGTGGGCTTGGGGAACTGGGGATCGGGGGCGGTTGTTTTGTTTTGCGGGCTGATTTCATTTTGGTGATTACCGGTCGGGGATTTCGCATCTGAATGGTCTCTGCTGTTGCTACATGGCGTTTGCCAACGCGCCGAGGCATGAAGCAGAGAAGAGAAGACATTGTTGGACCAGAAGTACGTTCAGTTCTGCATGATTCCCAGAAATCGGATAGAGCCTCGATGTTGGTGCAAACCAACGAGGAGGCTTGGAAGAGCGTGCAAGGTGAGCAACTTTACAGCAAGACCGTGTTGACTGCATCTTAGTGCACACAGTTGCATCGGAATACAGTAACCGTGTGCTCGACTCGAATGTATGATGGTACGCACTGCAGACGGGCCTTCGAAATCCATCTCCAGTTCATGACATAGGCTGCGAATGTTTGGCCACAATTAGCAGATAATGATACCTATGTATAATGTCAACAGAGTAGCAACCCATCACCTTGTGTACTTCCATGGCCAAAGACAAAGCCTATACACGCGGTGTATAGACCTTGGACCCGGCAAATGCCCTCAACGCATAACGACGGTATTTGTATTTTTTTTCTTATTTTTCCTCATCGAATTTCCATGCACGAAGTCCTTCAGAGCGTCAGCATACCTCTCACATCAGCAAATGTGCACATCAAAAGAATGGTACATCTCATGGTGGCAGAAGCGCTCGGACGGACGTGAAGTCGAGTTAACAAATCGATGACCCCTTGCGAAAGCGCTTCGCTCCGCACCTTTGCTAGATAGCACGCTCGCACCTGCTTCGTCAGAGGTCAGCAAGTCCAACCTCACCTCTTTTTACAGACGCATCACGGGAGGAAGGATAGCAGCCACATTACATTGCATCTCCGGGATCGTGACATGAAGGCTCAGATCTCAAGAGACAGACAGCCATCCCATTCGTGCACGTGTAACGACTTAAACAAGTAATGACGGTCCGGTGGAGTGGGAGCGGGGAGCGCGGCGGCGATCAGGCTGGTTTCGCTGGTTCGGACTGAGGGATTTTCGCAATTACGAGATTTGCGGGACTTCCTGACTGCGGGAATTTCGACAACAGCAAGCAGTGAGCAGCGCGAAATCGTGTGGCAAGGCGTGAGGGAGAATAGGAGAGGGGTCGGATGATCAGGTGTGACTTTGTTCGTGTCGCATGTTATATCATTATATAGTCTCGTTATCGTGCGCTCTGCTGAAGAACGCTTTCATCGCTGCTGCTGTGGTGGTGATACTGGAGGTAGAAAGTCTTGTGCTTTCCTTCTCGTCTTGTGTCTTCTCATTTCCCTTCTCTTATACTTAGTGGAGCGACTCCACCATCCACTACGCACTCTCGCCAATCCACCGCCGGGGCACTTTGCCCTGAACGACAGCATCGCTCTCGGCTGTTTGGCGAGGCGGCAGGCAAATCTTTGCTCTGCCAGTCTCTAGTTTGCCCTCTCGGCGCATGTTCATCTCCAGAACCACGACGCGCAAGAAGTCGCTGTTCTCTCTCGGCTCTCGCTGTCTCATTGCAGCGGCGACGGCTGCGGTGACTACTGCACCGTCCGCATCAACGTCCGCACTTGCTTTGCTGGACCTGCCCTTGCTGCCGCGGCCACCAGAGCGCGAATACGTCTGCATCTGAATGGTTGGCACATTGTGGACATCATGCGACTGTTGCTCGGCCAGGTAGGGCGCGTGCAATGCCTGCTGGAATGGAGCTTCTTGCTCTTCGAAAGATAATGGGATCGGGTTTAGATAGCGTCGCTGAACGGAGTTCGGAGTCCCCTTAAAAGCTGGGCGAACTTCTGGGCTGAAGCGAGGGAACAGGAAAGGATGCGACCAGAGGACATCATCGGAGAGCTGAGAGACGACGACGGCTCGCTCAGCCTTGTTTGCGGCGCGTCGGGCGCGGAGATGGGTTGTCGAAGATGTTTTGCGTGGTGTAAATGGTGAGAGTGCTGCAAGCTTGAGTGCTTGGAGAGATGTTGTGAGATTTGATGTAAATGATGACTTGGACTTCGACGGCGTGGCGAGGTCCTGGCTTGGGTAAAAGTCGAAAACGTCGTCTTCCAAATCCGGGATCGGTGCCAGTGGGTGATCTTCGACGCAGATCTCGCGCTGTGGCTGAGATCTTGGTGTTTCTTTGCGAGTGTTCATGCTGGACTTGCGGTTCATGCTGGATTTTCGGCTGTACATGGAGCCTGGTGTGGCTGGGCTGCCCGACGACCACAGCGAGTTCGCGTCCCCCTCTAGTGAAGGGATGGAATCGCTCGAGTCTGAGCGTTCGTAGGATGACCTGGCGCCAGACTGGAGGGAGCACGACCTGGTCTCTTCCGAGTCGTCTGCATTCTCCAACAGTATGCTCAACGGACTGCTCTCATAGCTCTTGACCAGGCTGTCGTCACATCTCCATTCGTTGACAAGCTCGTCGATGGAGACTTGCCGTTGCCTGGATGATCGACGCTGGGTCTGTCTAGGTCGACGTGGGATTGCGGTCATGGCCAAGAGGGCGGCGACAGATGGAGAGAGCGCTTCCGGGCGGTGCTGGTCTGGCATGTTCTGCTTCCTTCGTCCTGCGCTGGCGGTCCTGCCTTTCGCGTGACCCACGGTCTTCGAAGCGGAGGCGCGAAGCCTCTCCGGCGAAGGTACGTCGACGGGCTGACTTGGTGGACGCATGGTTTGTTCTGATGTTTGCTCTGTTGGTTGTGGAGGAGTAGATGGTCTGCTCAAGGCGTGCGACCGTTGACTGGTAGGTGGGGTTGCGGGAGGCTGGTGGCGCGATGTAGTGATAGTTTGGTGAAGCTTGAGTTTGTGATCGATCGCCGGAGCGACAGCTGGCGGAGAGGAGTACTTGAACGAACGAGGGACCACGAGCATGTTCCAAGGGCTACCAATGGCATGAAAGCGGATTGTCCAAGATCGTGTGAGTCGGCGCGTGCGTTCAGTCTAAGGTTATGCCCGATGCCACCGTTGCCGGAGGCCGTAGCGCGATGGGACAAGACGCAAGAGAGGACCTGGTTGTCGTCCGTGTCGTCGTCCCTGGGAGTCTGTGACCAACAGAAAGACAAGCCTTGTTGCCCTTCTAGAATGCTGCACAGGCCTGTTCCTGCAGCGCTTGCGAGGCGGTTTGCGCAAAGCCCGAAGGACAGCCGTAGTACTGGGATATTAGTCGCTCTGACGTACTTGCTAGCGGACGGGCCGGTCGAATTGATGAAGTAATAGCGTTGCGATTTCGTAAAGTCAGGTCGGTTCCGGGCCAGGGTCTGTCTCAAAGGCTTGTGCGCGGGTGGGTTGGTTGGTGGGATGAGCTGGGAGCAGAGAGGGAGGTTGAAGTATGGTAAGAGAGTAAAACAGGAGGTTCAAGATGGAGAGACTACTTTGAACCTACGACGGACGCGTCAGACTAGGCAATGATACTGACACTGATAGTGATAGGTACGTAGGTAGGCAGGTCCGGCAGGGCGATAACGCCGGTCGGCGGAGAGAGACGACCACACGAGAGCACTGACGCAGTCTCGGCACTGGGCAGCATGCTGGGAGTCACAAACACTGGCGTGTGAGTGATGTCCGTGTTTGGCGTGGGGGATTCGGGCAGAGAGGCTGATGAGACGCAGCACTCCCTCATCATTGGCCGATAAGAGGCTGCTGCTGCTGTTGCTGCTGCTGCCGTGCCTGCCAACGTTCGTGTCGTGTCAGCGGGCTGAGCCCAAAATGAAGTCCACTACTGCTGCCCGCGGACCCGATTGAGGCGAAACGAAGTGCCCGACCTCGACACCTCGCCAACCACCAGTCCACAACCAACCATCGATCCCGTTCGATGGTCTGTCCTCTCAGCTCTCCTCTTGCGAGACTCCTCCCTCCTCACCCACAGGGCCACAGCATTTCACAACACGCGTCTTCCCCCGTCCATCTACTGTCACCCTCTCCCCTGCTTGACCTGTCTAACAACAGCTTCCCTATCTGCTCGACCCCGAGACGCAAGCAGGTGACAAGTCCGCGATCACAACACCCTCCTGCTCCTTCTGGCCTGGCGGATCCCCACTGTGCGCCGGACCGCCTTTCTAGCCGAACCCTAGAACGCGACCAAGGCCAAAGGCATCAACGTTAATCCGACACCCGGGACGCCTTGTGCTTTTTGCAGAAAACACCGGCGAGCCCCGGCCAGGCAATCCGTCGAAAATAATGAGGCTGACTACCATCTGCGCTACGGAATGAGCTACTCGCAGTCTCGCCAGCAGCTGCACCTCGGTTGTTCCGAACCTCACGCGAGCTGCTGTCACACGTTTGTTTCCTCTCCCGAATTAATATCACGGCGCTCGCGGGAGAGGACTTCTCTACCTGTAGATAGGATAATCCTCGCCTGCTGTAATGGACTGCCTGCCTGCATTCGGATTTCGTCACGAATCCGAACCTGACGAATCCTTCCAATATACCCCCAGCATGTGTGTAGACTACTGCTGCACCCCAGTGGCAACCAACGTGGTCATCATCGAGCCCTTATCTGGGAATCTGCTAACCGTCAAGTCGGCTTTGAAATCGAGCTTCAGTAGGATCAGGCGCCAGCCGTACCGTACCTTGAGCAACCATCGAGAACGAAGCCGAGCTCGTGATTGGCCAGAGATACGCTTATGATGAATACACATGCGCTTGTCCACACTGCACCATTTAGTGTAAACGCTGACATGTGGTGTGAGAGTCAAAGACTTGGCCAGGCTGGGCGACCTCACTCTACTTTGCATGTTGACAATGAGTTGGTGTCAGACGAGCAATTACATGTATAGTCACGTCTCCCTTGCTCCGGTCAGTAGAGCGCATGTTCCACAGCGAAGACACACGCGTCGACAGCACACATCACGAGACTATCTTATCGCACTTGATCTTCTAACTCGCATTGCGGACTGCAGTCATCGTCGGCTCATAAAATAGCCCAAAGAGGCAAACATACACGTGTTCGAACTCCGCAACGGCGAGTCAAGTCGAGCGTGAAACTGTTGCTGTAGCTCGATGAAGCCAGCTCACACCTCCAGTTTACCCGCAACAGCGACATTTGACCACTCACGCACTGCAATACTACTAACCACTCGCATCCGCAATAATCCCAACAATCCCATCACACCGCTCCTGCCCCCGATCCTCCACATGGACCACATCCCATCTCAATCCTCTCTGTGGAGGGACATCCTTCCAATCTCCATACTTCTTCCAGAAGCTAGGGCTAACGCGAAAGCCCAAGCGACACAAACAACAGACCGCCGGCCCTGCACTGATCTGCTTCGCTCCTCGCCTTGACCACATGGGTTTGCTGTGAAGATGAGATGAGGTTGAGATGAGACGAGAACACCTTCCAAACTCGGCCTCGGCTTTAACTTGGCGCCCAACCTCTCACGGAAGAAGCAAAACGCTAGAGCGGGACTACCGGTGTGAATTTCGTTGGTAATTGCTGTATAGGGATTCGCCTGCAACACTCCAAAGTAAGCGCACACGCAATGCGCGCCGCACCATCGCATTGCAAGCATCTACCTTACCTCAGACACCAGACCCTGCATGCATGCACGCAATGCAAGGCGGCCAGGTACCCAGGTTGCCAGGGAAAAGTTATACCGCCTCGAAAACAAAATCAACAACACGCCCGTGCTCGCACACCGCAAGCATGCAATAATATTGATAACGAACAACACACGCAGTGTCCCGGCCATCTCTGCTCTTTCGAAAAAAGCAAAGTCGTGAAGAAACACATCTTCCCTCAAGCGATCGAGGGATCTATTCTGGTGTTCCGAACACGGTTCCAGCTCCGGGATCAACATTGATATTCCTCTTGAATGTGACCTTCCCTTTACAAACACAGTGACATGCATACCAACCTCGCGTACGAAGCGCGCAGGACACCTCACAATTTAGGTCGCTCGCTAAAGGAAGAAAAACCAACAGTTCCTGAAACACTTCCACTGCACAGTGCAGAACACGTGCTACCAACGGTCTATCATCCCGTCTCATCTCAACCGAAGATCTGATCTAGCCTTGACACATTACCCGGACCATCCTCCACCGAGACGAAAAAGAAAGAAAAGGGTCCGAACCGACCAGAAGATCTCCAACCTGCCAACGCACAACATGTGGAGACCGCGCGCGCGTATCATCCACCAGGAGGCGAGGAGGCATGTCCAACGTTCGAAAGCGAACAGGCGTGATCCTCAGGGTCTTCGCGTAAAGGCACCGCAACGCACGTACGCATACGCTTGACCGAAGAAATCCGATAGAAGGACATGGGAAATGGCAGAATGCAGGAAGTCTGAGGCACGGATGGGAAGAAGGCATGGGAAATCTGCGGTGTGGCTCAGTCCTTACGAGGCACGTGGGGCTGATCGGCGGCCTCGGGTTAGGGCTGCTGGTAGTGGTAAGGTGAGTTGCGGATACCGTAACGGTGATCTTCTTGGACCTTTCTTGTTATCGTTATGAGTTGTCGTTTGTGTCTCTCGAGTTGTATGTTATGTAAGGGGAAGTCAATGCAGCGATACTAGGTTTTCAGGGTCTGGTATAGAGTTGATCACAGGCGATCATGGACCCTGATTTTCGTCGGTTATCAAACATACTTGTGTGGATGCATGGGTAGGGGTGTGCATTGTTGTCACGCCTACAATCGCCCGCTGCGTATACCGCGCGAAAGTCACCGAAACACGTAGGTAGTCAACGGATTGGAAAGACACACTGCGGGAGCTTGATTGTATCACAGCCCTTCCACCATTAGAGCCCCTACCACAATACATACTGTAACCGAATCGTCTCAACGGTGTCATATCTGGATCGAATTTGGATTTGCAGTGCATGAGAAAATTCCCGGATATAATAGATACCGTTGCTTCAATACGTTCACTCTCAACGGGCACGACAAGATCGAATCGAACTCGACATTTCCAAGATAACGATTGAACAAAGCCACAGGCAAGATCCGGAATGCTCAATGCCGGAGATCATTTGGCTGAAATGACTCGCAAGTCCAAGGTTGAACGATCTTAGCGGGTTTGGAAAAAATTTGTTTCATCACGACTATTGTACATCAAGCAGCCGGGCCGGACTACCGAGATGGCACGACAGCATTCTGTTCGAGCGAAGTCCAAAGCGCAAATTTAATTGACCTACTAAGCCTGAGCATCATCGACTACACATGTGTGAGGAAAGAGAGTTGAGGCTCACATCACCACGCTACCGATAGTTGTACGTCACGAATAGTCGATGAAGTCAAGTGGATAGTAAGAGAGAACTGAGGAGAATTCGTGTAACTCGTTTGCATTTGTTGCGCATTTCCAGCATTCCTCGAAACAGCCATAACCCATGACCCATAAATAAGCAACCACCCCCCCATTCCCATCGTGGTACTGTTAATTGTGTAGTTGATAATGTATACAGCGCGAGGCAAGCAAGCGAGTAAGGAAAGAAGAGAAGACGAAGTCGACGACAAGGTAAGCAGCACAATAAAGAAAGGGAAAGGATTAAGAAGAGAGGAGAAGGAAACGAAATAAGGAGACTTGACGATGGTGGATTGGACCCTTCCAACCATCACACGTACAACATTCCAAAGAGAATCCAAGCATGAAGCTGCTTTCTTTTTCCAATCAATCCGGATTGGCCTCTGCAAAAAGGAGATCTACGCCTGGCTGTGGCGGATCCAACCATCTTTGCTATTTCCAGTTTGCGATCTCAAGGTTCCAACATCAGTGTCTGATATCATCTGAATGTTGAACAAGCCTTGTTGGGATTTTCCTATCCAGTCCCAATCTCAGACGCCAGAGACCTCGCTCATGGCGGTCTGGAAGAAGAGAAGAAGAAAGGAGAGTCGTGGAGAGTCGTAACAGCTCGTTAGTTCAGCCTACTGACCGGATTCAGTAGACCTCTCCAATCTCGCCATCGTCAGTCCATCCAGCCTCGCTGCCCTCTACCTCGTCAAAGACCTCTCGAGACTTCTTGCCCATGCCCCCCTTAGGGTTTGGACTTTGCATCGCGCGCTTTACGGGACCTCCGCCGATGAGGACTGGAGCGCCGCCGCGGAATTTTTGCTGTTGTATTTGCTGTTGCTGCTGCTGTTGAGCGCGCTGTCTGGCATAGAAGGCCTGCGTAGCATCGGACTCTTCCGTGTCAGAGGCGTCAGTGTAGGTTTCCCAGTTCTCACTCCCTGAACCGTTCATGATCGAAGAGTTGTTGCTTGATGCACGGGAGGGAGGCGCAAGAGGGTAGCCTTGGCGACTGCTGGAAGGCCGCGAATATGAATTCATCGATGATGTGTAAGAGTCAATCGAGGGTGTGGCGCGGAGGTAGGAAGGTCGAGGAGGTGGACCCATGACCGAAGCGGAGAGGTATGAGCTGCGGTACGAGGCCGAGTCGTTGTAGGGATCCTCTGGCGCGATGTGGCGGACGACGCTTGAACTACGCTCGAGCTCAAAGGGCTGCGAGTGCTGGAGGGAAGGGGTGGGTGTAGGCTCAGGGAAGTTGAATGAGTCTTTCATCTTGAGCTGGGGAGTGGCTCGAGGAGGGCCAGCCTGGCCACGGATCGTGGAGCTGAAGTCCTCGTTCTTGAATCCCGCCGCGGTTCTCGGCCTTGGGATACACTCTTCGTTCTTCTGGTGCCCGCCAGCGGTTCTCGGCCTCCTCTCAGGCGAGTTGTTGCCGTCGTGAAGGTTGCCCATGGGCAGTCGAGATCCAGCAGGAATTTTCGAAGGAGATGTGAGCTTTGGCAGCGCACTGTTGCTACGAGAATGACCCGGGCGAGGCGATTGAGGAGGACCGGAGCCCATCACGGATTGGCCCAAGACGGATTGCCCCATGACAGAGTGGCCAAATGTGGATGCAGACAGTGGGTTGCGGGTCGCTGTAGTAGGCACGGCGGTGGGAGTCTTGCTACGAGTAGGAGTCTTACTACGTGCCGGAGGCTGGCCTCGTAGCGTATTGGCTCTGTTGCGCGTGGACGAGGAAGGCGCCGGTGCCCTGCTTGCGCTCTTGGGCCCATCGCGGCTGGGTGGCAGTGCGTTTGGTGTCTTGGCTCTGGGAGGCGCAGATCTAGCACTCCTTGCATCCAGCTCGTCCAAGTACCGTTGACCGTGGACGCAGAAGGGTCGGCCATACTCATCCTCCCAGTCCTCGAGTGTCTTGCGGAGGTCCGCCTCGACTTTCGGGAGCTCTTTGGTAATGCGCTTTCGCTGCTTCTCCTCACGCAGCAGCTTGCCGGGATCGCGCCTCTCACCCTTCTGTCCCTTCGCCATCAGACGAGAGGCATCTTGGCTGCTCTTTTCAAGGTCTTCCCGGTCCTGGATGAGACTTCTGTGTCTGTCGATGACAGCGAGAATGGGCGCGCGTTGCTCCTTCAACACTTCGAGACGGGAGATCTCTTGCTCGTGGGCCGACAAAAGAGCGTCCGAAAAGACATCGGAGAACGCAGGCGCAAATTCGAGCATCTCCTCCTCGGCAAAGTACAGGCTGTCCCAGAGCTCCTGGAGCTTGAACCTAGCATCTTCGACGAAGAGGTGAAGATTCTGGTGCTTGAGCTCAGTCAGGCGGGAAAGCTCATCTTCGAATTCGTTGATCTGTCGAAGGCCGCATCCTCTGTTGGAAGCCAAGAACTGTTTGCGCTCGGGCTCATCGACACCAAGGCGGTCCCATAGGGCTTCGACCGTAGATTTGAGTTCCTTGAGCTTGCGCTCTCTTGCAGACTTCTCCGAGATCAGCTTGTCTTTCTTGGAAGCCAAGCGCTTGAGATCCTCCTGATGAAGTCCAAGTTGCTCAGGTGACTCGCGCGCGAACTGAACAATGCGACTATCTACCTGGGCTTGCGGCGTACCAAGCTCTGACCAGAGGTTGATGATGTCGTCGGCGGTTTGCTTCACGGTAGCCACGCGACGGTTGTACTCCTCGTAAACGCGCGAAAATTCGGTGTCGAGCGAAGCGACATATGTGGGACCCAGGTCGAAAGTAGGCGCAACCTTCGAGTTGGGATCTGCGGGTGGAAGCTTCACCATGAGGAATGAGGGCTCCAGGTGTGATGCATATGACTCGAGCGCTTCGGCCAGTTTTCTGACCTGCTCATAGCGTTCGCGGTGCAGCTTGGCTACGGTGTGATGCTTTTCTTTCAATGTTTGTATGCAGGCCAGCAAAGGGTAAGTGACGTCCTGTTCTCCTTCGTACTCGTCCTCTGCTTTGGAGTCGTCGATCGCGCGCTCCATCTGGCGAATTGTGGTGATGAGGCGCCGGGCCTCTTCTGTAAGGTCATGTTTTTCTCTTGCGACGTGGTTGAGCTGATTGTGTAGTGTTTCTGATAGTGCCGCGAAGAGCTGATGTCATGTTAGCGATCGTTTCACTTCTTTGTGTCGTGAATGCTGACCTCGGACTCGCGCGAGTCGCGCTCATGTGTGGGCACGCCAATCTCATCGAAGAAGCTGTGTAGGCGCTCGATGATGGTGGTGACCTGCTGGGACAGGTAACTCGTGTCCATGATGAGTGTAGAGCTGCCAGCAGCCCAGACGGTGTGACAGTGGGTCAGTGTTGGCGAGGAATGTGAGACGTTGGACTGGGTGCTCTTGTCTCGTCTTCCGCAATGTTGTTGTTATTGGCGTTGTTATTGCGCTGCAGTCTGTGTCTATGTTTGGGCAGTATGGTGATGGTATCGCTGCTACAAGGATGCTCTTTGAAGCGAATGTGGAGAGTCTGGGGCAATGTCTTGAATGGTGGAGGACAGATGGAGAGTCAGAGGTCGTGTGTTGAAGGTCATGTCTTGCGATTGCGATCAATGCAGTGTGTTTCGCATCTGAGAGGCTGTTGCTCTGAGCAACAGGTAGCGCCGTAAGCAGCGGGAGCTAGGCCGCGACCGAACCGTTGGGCGCCAGCGGGCCGAACACGCAGCACTAGCAAACCTTACATCGTCGATCGTACGTCACAAGGGCAAACGGCAATCGCCACACAAGACTCAAGGATGTCGCCAGGCTCATGTCAGTCATGCCGACACATGCGTCGGTCCGCGTGCGTCGAAGATCATTTGGCCGTTTTTCTCCCGCGGCAGAAATGTTTAATTCAACACCGAGCCGCGCTCTGGACCCTTTCATGGACCTTCAGACCGTTTCAATCCGTCCGAGATAAACACCAACACCATGGCCACCACTGCGACTGATCTCCTCCCAACGCCCTCGGTGACACCACCGCCGCCTGTGGTCACGCCTGAGCTGCCTGTCCAGATCAACACCGTCACACGAAAGCACCACATCGAGCTCAACCGCCTCATCATCGACCGCCTTCCTCTAGCCTTACCACCGATCGCAAACGGTCCCAGGGTCTACGCCCTAGGCCTAGCCGCCTTTGCACACATCTACCTGGCCTTTGAGCAGGCCTTCGACGACCTAGATCGATCGCAGGATGATTCAGTGGCTACAGATGGAACAGAAGAGGCGGACCACCGGCGCAAGGTCAAAGCATGGCTCTCCAATCTACGGCCGCCAGGTCTGAAGCGTTCTTCTCGCATCAAGCGCGATCTCCAGTATCTTCCGGAATTGGATCGATCCAACTTCTCCGACCTCGACAACGATATCCGCTCCCACATCCGCGACCTCGCCGCAGCGAAACCTCACATTCTTGTCGCATACACCTGGGTCATGTACATGGCAATCTTCTCTGGTGGTCGCTGGATCAGGTCGCAACTGGCCGGCGCCCAGCCCGAGTTCTGGACTTCACATACAAACGCCGGACCAGCACTCGCGGAGAAGACTCCTCTAGGCATGCCGGGCTTCTCGTTCCTCTCTTTCGACGGTGACGAGGATGGCGAGGATATCAAAGTGGAATACAAGAGGAGGCTGGCGGAAGGCGAAGATATTGTGTCGACACTAGAGAGGGACGAGATCATGCAAGCCGCACAGGAGCTGTTCGAGCGATGCATCTCAATCGTTCATAAACTCGACGAGGAGGTACGGAAGCAGCTGATGATCCGTCGACTTTTGCCTTTGGCTCTGGTGGCTGCGGTCGTCACGTTTGCGCTCGCGTACTATCGATTCAGGCATTAGTTGGCATCGGGCGTCAAGTGCAGTCAAGCGCCCCAGCGCTTGATTCTGTCGGCGCGCGAGTTCCTTTTTCTGGGTATTTGGTTGAGATGGTTGAGATGGATGATGCAGGAAGCAGTAGATGGATTCCCTTGGTTATGATACCCCTCATAGAACACAGCACAGCACGGCATAGCACAGCACGCACAGTCAGCGATTTGTGGAGCAGTGAGAACAGCGAGCGTTGCGATTAGGTACATGTAGTCGACTTGGTATTGACCGGCATGGATTCGTTTTTTTACCACCCTCCACGTTACGAGACCGATCGTCCCACGGCCTAGCAGTAACTTGATGTTACGACGATTGATTTGACTGTTCTCATGCGGCCGATAGACGCTTGCGCGGTTAAGCCTTATAAATTCTATAGAACAGATCTGTGTCAGTATCGATCTGGTACAAGAGAGCCGCCGACATGGACACGACTTTTCTTACGTTTCGCACCAGTTGGAACTGATGCTCTCGATAAGTGGTGCGGATGACTTGGCTATGCGAAAGTTCCCGTTAATACTGAATGTATGTTGCAATCCTGGAACTATATACAATGGCCTACACGTCGATGGTGACAAGTTAGAGACGTCGACGGACATTTTTATAGGGTTAGGGTTGGGGTTAGTTTAGAAACACCGTTACGTGTAGTTGATGGGTATCTCTATCTGGAGACTAACATGTCGCGGGTATTCCACTTCCGAGCCTCGTGAAGTTGATGATACTATCACAAGGTGTCACTAGCACCCGTAGAACGATGTTGTACAGTGATATCTGAAGAACGTTGTCCCAGCGGCTGGGCTGCTAAGTGCTTTTTCGAGGCAACGTGGGTTACATGATGTAGTTAATGATGAAACCACCATAAAGAACCAGTGAGACTTTAAGTACTGTACAGTATTGTATACACAGCCGTAGCGCTATATTGAGAAGTCCCATCCACTAACTCGTATATCGTACAAATATCTTGGGATCCACTCGAATGTTGTACAATTTCCCTTCGAGAAGCGCTCTCAGCGCTCTCAGCGTAAGCAAACTCGACGAGAGTCTGGCGTGGCAGGTGCAGATTCTGAGTACCAGACTGCCAATCACGAGGCACGGACTCTCTGCTTGTCAGCCAAAAGTCGTCGGTCGGTTGTGTGGCTTTGTTGACATGAATACTGGGATGTGCGCTTGTTGATACGGTGGCAGATCTGCCTTCGCCGGACCTGCGTACAACGCACAGGGATCGTGACAAAGCCGGTTGGAAAGTTCTTAGGTGTGTGGATGGCGAGTCACAACCATCGTGGAGTCATCCATCGCCGTGGGTGCAAACCGAGTAGTTCCGGAAGTCCTTAATCGTTGACTCGTATGGTTCGCAATATCGGGCACGATGTCTCTCCTCAAGCGACTTCGATCGTTAGACATGTTCAAGTCGGATGTTCTCCCGTATGCGACACACGCATCAGTTCTCAGGCTCCTCTGCAGCGGGCTTCGTGGCTTGGTTCTTTTTCATGGCTTCAATCTTGTCATCCAGAAGAGCAATCTCAACGTCGATTTTGAACTTCCTCTCCTTGAGCATTTGAGCATACTCTTCGTTCGAAAGACGGGACACGGCACCAATGCTGGTCATCGACTCCCAGAAGCCCCTTTTGGGTTTTGTTTCCTTTGGAGTCGCAGGAGTTGCCGTCCATTTGTTGTGCATCGCTTGGCTAGCCCAGCCAATAAGTCCCATCACGAGAGCTCCAGGAATGATATTTGAACGGCCTCGGAAGACGGCTCCAGTGATACCGCCACTGACGGCACCTGCAATTCCACTGGCGTTGCTGCGGTCGCTGGGTGTCTGGTTACCCGTGTCCCATGCATGGAGGATGGCGCCTCTCGTAGCCCAGAATGATGATCCGAGAGCAACACATTGTATGGCAGATGCTAGAGCGAAGAGCTTCGGAGTGGCAGTACTTTTGAGGATGCCCGCTGTGCCACCAACGAGAAAACCAGCTCCGCCTGTTGGGACGTGTCAGTGATTTTGTGTGTCGATGTCTACACCAGTATTGTTGTGCCGTGTCCATTGTAATGTTCGTAATACGTTTCTCCCTTGAGCATTGAAGTTGGGAGACAGATAGCACTTACCAGAAAATGCACCAACCTTGAGGGCAGGCTCGAGGATAGCAAGAAGCGGGTCCTCGGTAGGCTTGCTCTTACTGCCAGCAGACGTGGACATATTCACAGAGTCTGATGTCTGGTCGGGCAGGCCATGCGAGTCTTCCAGTGAAGGGCGGCAAAAGTAAATACAGTATCGCATTTGCCCTCTCCCTTCAAACTCCAACCAAGTCAAGTCGTGAACGCCTTTTGTGGGGCTCACGGCAGCTCCCGCGTCAAATCGCGCCGCCCTCACCCCAGACGTTGACCTGGATATTTTTATGTCAACCTTCGCACCGCAGACACACGAGCGCACCCACCAGCGCTCAATTCCTACCACAACCAACAGACAGGAACTAGTTTTCCTGCCTCCCACACAAGTGTAGCTACCGGCTACCGTACAAACCGCAATCATGGGTAGGTACATATACCACGCGATTTCGCATGGCACGGCGTCTGTGGGTAGCAGCAGCGCGAGCATGGACGGAATATTGCGCAACACTCGCGCGAACAGCGTTTGCACGAACACGGGCTGACATTACTCTGCAGCACCCAAGAAGAAGATGGAAAAGATGGCGCTCGGCGATTTCCTGGCGGACCAATGTACGCATACCCCACCTACTCCGAGATCGAATTGCAACTGGACGGAAACTTACAATAATTACAGCGCTCGGATCATGGGCCGACGAGATGGACGCGCAGCCGCTGCCTTCGGCCGGCTCTGGATACAGCGCTAGGAATGCTCAGAGGAGCGGCGACAGCAGAGAGGAGGGCAGGGCCTTGAACACCTCTGCCTGGGAGCGCACCGCTGGCGGCGTCGGCGGTGGCAGCAGCAGCGCCGGACAGCGCGTTGCTGGTTTCGGTAAGATATTTGCACCCTGGACTACCAATTGGTCGCTGCATACTGACGACGAGCTTATAGACCGTCCCTTCGCTACCCGCGAGGAGCTTCCCATGCCTGACAAGCCCCCATACACTGCTCACCTTGGAAACCTCGCTTTCGATGTCACACGCAGTGATATCGAGTCTTTCCTCGGCGACTGTGAAGTCACTAACGTCCGCATTGTTGAGGACAAGCTCGACCAGAAGCCCAAGGGTTTCGGCTACGTCGAGTTCGCCACAGTTGACGGTCTGAAAAAGGCCCTCACCCTCACCGAGTCCCAGTTCATGGGCCGCAACATCAGAGTCAGCGTCGCTGAGCCTCGTAAGTCTCAACGCCACCTGGAAAGCCGTTCATTGTGCTAACACGTCCAAAGCCAAGGAGCGCATCGAGTCCAACCGCGACTTCTCCGACTGGTCCCGCAAGGGTCCCCTTCCAGAGCTTCCCGGCCAGGGTCGCCAGCCCTCGAGGGGCTTCGAGCGTCGCGGCAACTTCGACGAGAGGTCTGATGCAGGCAGCGAGGCTGGTGGCAAGAGGCCTGGTTACTTCCAGGACGACGGAAAGGTCCGTGACTTCGGTGACTGGTCTCGCAAGGGCCCTCTGTCGCCGACTACTGCTGCTGCTGTCCCCGCTCGCGAGGGCAGAGGAAACCCCACCTGGGGTGAGGGCCGTGGATCCGATGCCGGCTCTCGTCCTCCCCGCAAGGAGTTCCAGGAGAGAGCTCCCGTTGAGCGTGCCCCGACTGCTGCCGACCAGGACAACAAGTGGCGCGACAACATGCGTGCCGACCCTGCCCCGGCTGCGGCCAGCCCTGATGCATCAGCTCCTTCTTCTCCTCAAGTCGCTCAGGCACCCAAGGAGCGCCCGAGACTCAACTTGACCAAGCGCACTGTTTCTGAGCAAAAGCCCGACGCGCCTCCGGCAGAGGCCCCCAAATCAAAGGCATCACCCTTTGGTGCTGCCCGTCCTACCGACACTGCCCAGCGTGACCGCGAGATGGCCGAGAAGCGTGAGATCGCCATCCGTGAGAAGCGCGAGGCCGACGAGAAGCTTAAGGAGGAGAAGGCTGCCAAGGACGCTGCTGCAAAGAAGGAGCGCGCCGAGAAGGGCCAGTCCGAGCAGGACGGCAACACCGATTCCGCCTCCGGCACCAGACGTACCTCTCGCCAGCAGAACGGTCCCCCCAAGAACAACCCATGGAGACAGAACGGCGAGCAAAGCGACAAGGGAAACGTCAGCATCTTGAAGCGTGACGAGGCCGCAGAGCAGGAGGCTCAGCGCGACACACCTGATGGTGACGCCAACGGTGACATCGTCGCCGACAAGGAGACCAAGCCCCAGGAGATCGTCAGGGAGGTCACCCGTGATGCTGGTGAGGGCGCTAAGGCCGAGACCACCGCTGAGACTCTCGAAGATGATGGCTGGTCGACCGTCCCTGCCAAGGGCCCCAAGAACTCTCGCCGTGGTGGTGCGCGCGCCATGGCATCTTAGGTGGATGTCGGGCTCGTGTGATGCTGAAAGGCTGACTGGATACGTTCCTCGGTCGGCCGACCAAAAATTTCTTCCCAACCTTTCGACGACCTTCTCATGGATGCATGGAAAACCTTTAGCGACATTACTAGGAACGCAACTCTGATGGTCACGCAAAATGCACACTCTTCTCAATACTACACGCCGTCACGCAAAAGTCATGTCACGGCCTGAGAATGCTCGAAATTCTTCGCGCGTATAGATAAACGAACGACTTTTTCTCCTTTCGAGTTCTTGCGGCGTTGGCGGCGCTGGCGTACGTGCTTCTTCTGGCATTGCGGCAACGCGGCGAGCGCTTTCTCTTTCGTTGTTGTCGGGAGCGAAGATGGGGGTTTGCATCTTCAAAGTGAGTTTGCGAGCCTTGTTAATTGTTTGTAGAATGACCAAAAGAACATGTGTTTCACTCTTTAATTAGGACATATTGCCCGGGTCTCAACAAAGTTTCTGGAAGTTCGCTCGTTACCAATCCACGCATGTTACTAGAATCTGGTGATTGTATCGCGGAGTTGCAAGGTGCTTATCTGATGATTGGTATTTCGTTTGCTTGCCTATGAAGAAGCCAAGTAATAATATGCGAATCTCTCAACAAAGGTAAGCCAGGTCAACCTCATAATTGCCATCGCCAGCACTGCCAAATACCAGCGACGACAACAACTCGCACTTCGAAGTCTCCAAATGCGCAAGCTGACGAGGGTGCTCTCAATCCAAGATCGTCGCAGCGATAACAATGACCATAATAATAGCTCCCACCGCATCAAAGCTCAAACTCAACACCAACGTCACCTCGCCTCATGCGCTGCCACCCAGCTGACCATCTTCGACTAACAAGCCCTCTTCTTGCGGCCCTGGCTTTTACTCCCACCACCGTCAACAAGCTCATCGTCATCCTCCTCCTGCTCCTCCTCAACAATGTACCCAACCAGCAGCTCCGCCAAGCTACGGCACATGGCCATATCCTGCAGCAGTATAAAGCGCCCATGCTGAGTCAGAGTCCCCTTTAGAAATTGACCTTCCACCCTCGTGCTGCGGCCCTCGCACAAAGCCGCGATCGAAGCCAGGGCTTGCTTGCGCTCGTTCGCCACGCAGATTGAGCCCAAGGCTGTGGAGGGCACGACTTGGACCTTGAAGCGGAGGGTGCAACCAGCTGCTGACTTGCGGGTGTTGGTGAGGCTGTGGTTGTTGTTATCGTTGTCGTCGTCATTGTCATCGTCGTCGTCGTCGTCGTGATCTTTGCCGGAATTGGAGTTGGAGTTGGAGCTGTTGAAGTTGCCAGACCTGACAAGACCCTGCAACAACCTCGTCAAATCCTGCGTGTCGGCGCCCAGCAAGCGCAGAGCGATGAATTGGTGCGCGCTGGCGTGGACCCGCGGATCCCACATTCCCAAATCCAGCTCCACGGGCTTCAAGAACTTGGCGAAACGCGCTACGCCGCTGTGCTCCAGCCATTCGCGCAGGTTATCGGCGCGGTCTTGGTTGGTGTGGTGAGCGCGGTTCATGGGGTGTACGCCCGGGATGCTGTCGGTTGGCAGCGAGTAGGCTGTGAGGGTTCCTGCGACAATCCGCAGGGACAGGTTGGACCAGAAGAGGGCCAGGGTCTCGGAGCGCAGTTGGCGGGAGGTTGCTGTCAAGGCGAGAGCGGAGCGGGTTTTGGGCGCATTGCGGGCGAGCTGGGCGGAAGTGGTGCGGATGTCGATGGTTGTTTGGTGGCTCTGGGTTAGGAGGGTGGCAAAGAAGTAGGAATAGATTCTGTTGCGCAGTTCTCCGGAAAGCGTGTTGAAGTGGCATTTTTGGGAAAGGGGAAGGGTGGTGGTGGTGAGGGTGGTAGCCATTATGGATGATTGATTGATGGGGATGATACCTTTTGTTGTTTCGTATTGTTGTTGATCGATTGATTGACAATAGGTATTGTCGACTGGTTGGTATGGTGTAGTAGGAGGAGTCAGGAAGGGAGTTCCTTGGTCTTGTTCCTCTGCAGGTTTCCTTGCCGGCACTTCTTCATGTGAAGATCTTACTTGTGGGTTACGAAAAAGGACAGGTTCACATGTCTTTTTTTGCTGTTCGCTCTTGCTGTTTGTAGGAGTAGGCATGTGAATATTCGGGCTGGGTCGGGAGGAAGTGGTGTTCTGGACTGTCACGTGCTCTTCATTTGGATTGGTTTCGCTGTGTCCGATTGCGAGGCTGGAAGCTGGCGTGTTGATGTTCGTTGGTGATTGGTGCAGTGGCAACACTCGGATCCTCCGGGATGGCTTTCAGAGCCGATGGTCATGATCGGAAAACAGGAGCATATGCTGCCCGATCCATGATATCGTAGGCTGGTCTGCGCAGTGTACCAATTCCAGTGCAACGCCAACATATGATCCATGTTGTGAGAGGGCAGTAGTAGTCATAGTCTTTGTCCTTAGATTCCTGGATAGATATTTGCAAATGGAAGGTTGCAGTCGAGAGTGCAGGCGTGATCGAACCAAAGATGCATTTAGCGTAGCGTGCGTTCCGGTATCTCCATCTTTGAAGCCATGGACGTCCAGGTTGTAGGTAGTCGAGTCTGAGAAAGAAGAGACGGCAGGGAAGTGAAGTCGTCGTTCGTCCACTTTTACCGCGCAACCGGTGGGGCGCTTTCAAACCAACTCACCGTGAATGGAAGGAGTACTGCAAGTCAGTCAGCGATTCGCATCATGCCAGATGGCAAGGTAGAGCGAGAAAAAAAAAACACTAGAAAGAAGGAAGATGGTGGAAAAGACAAACGGGTGAAGCAAGTGAAGTGAAGTGAAACGACCGAAAGAGAAAAATGACGAGGTAGACGATGAATGGTAAGATAGATAGGCGAGAACATTGAAGGGGTGACCCTAGCGCCCTCGCGCCACGCTTTAGTTAGATGGTATTCGGTTCTATATGAAGCAAATCTCTGTTCATCTCGAGAGGGCATGCCAGCCAGACTCGAGAAGGAAACCCCCGTTGAACTCCTTTATAGGGACCTCCATTCTGCCTTTCAGAAGGAGAAGACGAGAGAGACAGACGGCCGGGGTAGTAGATGCAATTCGACAAATGAAATTAGTAGAGAACAAATGAAAATACCGCTTAGATTTTCCTTGAAACTCCCTCAACCCTCCCTTCCGACGTATCGGAAAGTGAGTTGTTGCCTTTTTGTTTTTCTTTCCCTTCCAGTTTTTCGGGTCGGCCGTAATGAGTCGTTTCATATCGTTAGATTTTTTTTGTGGTGTCAAGACCAAGCTGTCTCATCGCCCAACCGGCACCCATCCTCGTCCGAGATCCATACTCCTATGTACACGACCTCCTGGGGTGAGTGGGATGTTAACGCGGCCGCGAAGATGGCTTTCGTCGCCACTGTCTTCGTCGTCGTAGGTGTCGCTCAGGCGGGCAAAGTAATCCGAGAGGCCGCTCGTTGGAGAAGCAATACTGTCGTATTGGGGAGGTGGCGTCATGAGCGGTGGTGGTGGAGCTTCGTCCTCGAAAGCGGGAGGGTTGAACGAAGGCGCGCGGAGGATGTGCATTGGACGTGGGTGTTGTCTGGAGTTTGCTGTTGGCTGCCCGCCGCTCAGATGTGCGGTAGGTGGACGGGGGAGTGAGGGCCTTTCCAACAGAGGAGGCTGAGCGTTCATATTGCTGTTTGCTGCATTCATGGCGTTCATTGCTGGATAGGCTACTGGGGAGTTGCGGCGGCGTGCGGCGCCTGGGCAGCCACAGTCGTAGAGGTGAGTGCCATTGATTCCTGATTCCGGGGAGGTATAGGCTGGGAGGGAGATGTTGGCTTGCGTGGCACGGCATGAGAGGATATGGAAGGGTGAGTCAATGGAGATCTCGAAGTGTCGACGTTTTGTGGGATCATTGGTATCGGGTTTCGAGAGACGCATGACGATCTAGATGTTTGTTAGCATTAAATCATCATCCGCTGCAAGATTGTTTCACTGACCTTGATCCAGTGATGCACCTGGATGTTTGAATATGTCGTATCGCAGTGCAAGCGTTGGTGGCGGTCCTTGTCTTTCATCGTGTGACAGCTTGGCAGTTGCACGTTGAACTCCATCTCGGTCGGTCCAATGTTGCTGTCTCCATGAAGGTTGCCCAGCAAGTTCGTCGGATCTGTAGGTGTGACATTCTCACCGTTTGCCGCCCGTACTCGAGCGTCATACGGGATACCACCACCGGCTGTAATTCGCATGGTACTGCCGGGGAATGTACTCGTAGGGTCGCTGTCGGATCGCTTCTCGAAGAGTTGGACTTTCTTCGTAGGTTCCATGCGGTGTACATGCTTGTTGGAGCAGAAATACTCGATATTCTCTGTCACTAACACCTTGATCCTATGACATTGGACTTTCGCGAGTGGTGTGAGTTTGAAGGCTATAGGAACTTGAGATCCCAAGGGAAAGCTTTTGCCGGAGATGACAATGTCGTAATGTAGTTGGTCTTCCCAGTTCCGGCTAATGGCAATCGGCTCGACCTGCTCTAATGATCCCTCGCTTGGTGCGCGAATGAGTGTGACTTCCTTCGTTCCGGCAAGATTTGCGCGGAAAGCTCCAGATCTTTCTATTGTGGCTTCCAGTTCGTATTTGACGCTTCCAAGATCGACATCAATTGTTTCGGGCAACCGGCTGTCGATTGGTAATTCGAAGTTGTAAAGGTAGTCACCTGGTAGGAACGTCCGGTAGCCTTTGGTGGCCACTGAAGGTCCATTATTAGGGTTTTCGCCTTTTCCGAAACTCCTCGATTGGTTGACTTGTAATGACAATTTCTTCGCATCTCTTGACGTCAAGTTCATTGATGAGATGTTTGGTGATGCTCGCCCCAAGGGATCCAATCGGGATACACCTGATGAAGCTCCGTCGGGACCTTTGGCAAGCTGAACGTGGTCTGCGCCAGTGCTGTTCTCTGCGCTGTCGAATTGTGCGTTGAAGAACGGCCAGGTGTGGTTCATGATAATGTTTGTCTCCTCAAACTCATTCTTCTTCGGGGGTATACCTTCAGGCCACTTTGTAATAGCTTTACCTCTGAACCTCAAGCTGATAGCCTTAATCTTGGCACTTTTCTGTACTCGGACATGAAGACTTCCACGCAGCATGGCGGTGTTGCCAGGTACTGCCTCGGAGTTCTCGAAACCTTGCAAGAAAAGCACTGGCTCAGCTAGATGCACGCCGACAGAAACGCCGTTCCCTGACGCGAGTGGCTTCTCTTCCTCGATGTTCACTGGAATAACGCCATTGCCGAGTGTTCCGTTCGCGTTCATCTGCGGTGATACGGCCATACTTATGGCACTGTTCTCACTTCCACTCGATCGATTTGTTGCGTGCCTTACATCGCTGTTGAGTCTTGGTCTGCTGACCATGCCGCTGACTGGGCCACTGATCGACCCTCTGATTGCTCCTCTCATGTTGTCAGGTTCAATATCGACCGTTCGAGGCGTAGAGCTTGCGGGTGACCAGGACTGGCGATTCTTCTTATTTTGCAGCTTCGTTTGCGTCTTGTTTTGCGAGGAATCGTTCTGCGACTGTATAACGGATCGAAGGAACCGTTTCGCCGATTCTCTGGAGACCGCCAGCTTGAAGATGGAGTTACGCTTCGGTGAAGCGCTTCGGTATGTGGGAGGATCGAGGCTCGGGGTGGAAGCGTAAAGTGCCTTTATGCGGATGCGGCCGGCTGGTGTTCGACGAGGCCTGAAGAAGTCGAGATTGGAGAGAGTGCGGGGGCGTTGCGATTGATGAGGTGATGGTGGAGTTGGGGTATAGAAGATACGGGCCCGATTGCGGCTGCGGTATTCTACAGCGGCTGCCATGGTGGATGATGCGTCAGCTCGATTTCTCTGGGCGATGATGATGATGATGGGGGGAAAACATCATGGCGATCATTCTTGGGAAAAGCTTCGAGAAGAAGATAGGGTGAAACACATAGGAGAATGCAGGACCGGCTGAGTCGTGCGTGACAGCGCTGCTGGCAGGAAGCAAGGTGATACACGGCGTCTTTTCCTGCCAGCGCAGGAGGCACGAGCGCGTACAGTAAGCCAAAAGAGCGGTGGTGCAACTTACACTGGTCGTGGGCGCGTCGACAGCCAGGATGTGTGTTACTGCCCAAAGAACAGTGCCGGGGTGCGAGCGTGACAGTCGTTTCAGCGTGGAATTGCGACGGTCAAAGCACCGGTACACGGCTGTGGTAGAGGCCTGGCCTGGTGCAAAGAGGCACGGTACAAGAATAGGAAGGGAAAGCCGACTTGGACGGGATTCGAGACAAGAACAGAAAGTGTCCAAGACGGGCTGCGGTCGCGGGCCAGGAACAGAAGACAGGTTTTGAGTACGGTGGTAAGCAGGCCGACCACTCCCAATCCGATCCCTGCACAGCGGATAACTATGGAAAAACAGCTGGGGTTGGTGAGATCCTGACGTGGAGTGGAGATTCGCAGGAGGAAAGGCTACGCAATGCGCCCAAGTAGGCTGAGCGATCGACCAGGACGGCGCGGGCGTAAGGTTCTCACTGGCGCTACCACTGAACCCGCGCGGAGATGGCGGGTCGACGACGATGGGAATTGATGCGGAATTGGGGGGATGGGAGTGTTGACTGGGAATGGTCGGTGAGTGATCCAGTTCCAGCGGCAAAGATGGATTGATTAGCAAGAGAAAAGTATCTGACTGTCAGCAGTGACGAATATACAAAATATGCGACATCACACAACATGCATCATACCACAAACATCCACAGATCCATTTCCGGACTCTGCTGCGGAGCGTTTGATAGTGGGCAGTCCACGGTCGTAGCGCAGGTGGAAACAACGCTAAACCACGATTCCAAGTCTCGAGCGTCGATGAAGCACTTTGCCAAGGTCGTCATGGCCCAAACCATGCCCAATCCTATGCAGCGAATCGGCGCCGGCGGAGAGTCATTCACGAATCGTCACTTACGAGGCAAGATCTTTGTTCAAGACATCATGCGCCGACAGCATCCGCCGCGTTGCCGTCGACATGTCTTCTAGACTCACTCTGATCTCGACCGCGGAAGGCTTGTGTCATACCGGAATAGTAAGCCGAGACAAGGATGCCGGTACATTGGGATGGTGGGAAAGTAAGCGGCTTCCTCTCTTCCAAATCGTGCTACTACTATTGATCGCTGCATGTCTGCATGACGACGACCAGCAGCACACAGCGTTCACCGTCGTCGAGCCTTTACCAGAGTCTACATGTATACACGCGGATGCCACGGGTATATGTGCAGGGCTACTTGCAGAGGCGAGCCTCGGCACTTGACCCAGTGGTATCACACGACTGCTCGCGTGTATGCTACCTATCTGTCTTGGGCCAGCTGCCACTCGTCCGCCCGCAGCCATGATATTGTTGGCAGAGAAAGAGGAGGCAAGTTTCGTTCGGATCGGAGCTGCGCCCTCTCACCGCGCGTGTGCTGTGCTGCCGGATCGAAGATGCCGACCCGAAGATCTTTTCAGTTCATCTTGCAAGCAAATTCTTCACCCCGGTCCAGTAGTATTCGCTTGGAGTATCTCCATGGGGCATGAGGTGCTCGGGACGATCGGCAACCATAACACATCTCCAGCGGTATCGGCGTATGACTACAGTACGCCTCTGCCTTCCACCTTGCCCTGCCCTGGGCGATCGCAGTTCGTGCCCTGTCGGAGGCGCACAGTAAGCGGCTTCGCCAACCTGCAGGAAATCCTTCACTGACACTCAGCCTCTGTTTTCGCATTGGTAAGATTGGCAGGTAGAGAAGTACCAGGTCATGCGTGCTGGGCGTGTGTATACAAGCCGTTGAGTTATCGTAGTGGAGTTGGGCACATGGTTGACTCGCGTAAATATATATTCACGCGAGTTGGTGACGGCATCTCACGTGGGTTATCATCCTGTTAGTTTGTGCTCCCCTGCAACCGGCATTCTTCCAGAGTCAGAGGTGAACATTTTATGTTTATCGCGAAAAAGGTGGCACGTGGGTGGGTGGGTGTTTTCTTGGGAGACAAAGGGAAAGTGGAGTGCTTACCTACGCAAAAGTACTTGTCGAACTGTGTTCCATTGGAGCCCCAAGTCGATTTGGACATGTAATGCCACTGAGAGTGATATACTTGGTGAACGTCTTTCTCGTAAGCTTGCTCGTCTTGGAGGCACGTACTACCTTAGTAGACCGAGTCACCTTAAATCTGCAATACCGCGCAGAGAGAAATACATGTAGAGAGCGAGACATCACTGAGACGTGCCAATTGTTTTTGTGGGGTAAATTTGGCTTATCGCTTGTTCTTATCGTGAACACGCGTGACCTCGCGTTTTATTGTATTTCACGTGCGACCTTACCTGTCGATCGACACGCGACTGACGACGTCTCTCTGCACAGATAGGCAGTATGGCTGAAAGTGGTAAGGATCTTATGCTGTATGTGATATACCAATACTGACATTCCCTCAGGCAAAGACCTTTTGCCGCTCAGCAACGTCGTGCTATGTAGCACATCACTACCTCAGGATGTTCGCGTAGGTCCAACGCTTTCAACAAAGCCCAATGCGGACGCACACTTATTATTAGAGCAGATCCGACTTGCCGACACAGCCCAACAGATGGGCGCAACCCACAAGCTGGATCTTACGGGCGAAGTCACCCATCTCATAGTCGGCGACCTCGATACACCAAAGTACAAATATGTCGCCAAAGAGCGACCAGATATCGTTGTGTTGGACCCCGCCTGGATAGACGCGGTGCGCGAGGTATGGATGGACGGTGGCGACGTAGATGTCGAAGGCCTTGAGAAGGCTCACCGCTACCCTACCTTCGCTGGCCTCAAGATCTGCATCACTGGCATCCCTGATCAAGCTCGACGAAACCAACTGTCCTCTACGATCGAGCATGGAGGCGCCGAATACCATGGCGATCTGACGAAACAAGTCACTCACCTACTTGTGGCCGCACCTGAAGGCGCAAAGTACAAAGCTGCGAAAGATTGGAGGATTCACACAGTGTCTTTGAAATGGTTGGAAGACAGCGTTCAACGGGGCATGGCTCTGGACCCGCGATACTACGACCCTACGATGTCGGATGAAGAGCAAGGCAAAGGTGCATACAGGAAAGAAGCGGGTTCTCGAACAACTTTGGGCAAGCGACTCAGAGCTGAAGAGCGTCCCTCCTCCGTAGCTAACGAGAATGGCAAGAGGAAGCTCAGGCGGCATGCTAGCAGGCGACTTGAGGATCACAGTCAAGACATGTGGCAGGATATCTCTGCAGCGGACGTCAGCACGACAGTTACTGCGCCGCCCGAGACCGACCAATGGACTGCTGGTGAAGAAGATTCGCAACTCAATCTGGGACGGCCTGGGCCAAGGCCACAAGTCAGGAAATCGTTCGACGCACGAGAAGTTCGCACGGCAGAAGAAGTCGATTCAAGACCGCAAGGACTGTTTTCTGGATGGCGTATAACTATGCAAGGTTTCGCAAAAGACAAAGCTGAGCGCCTCACGCAATACTTGGACGGAGCGCATGTCGTCCAGCGGCTGCAAGACTTGGAAACAACCGAAGGCGACGATCACCCCTGGAAATACTGCCTTCTTGTCCCTCATTCGCAACCCACTCCAGATACATACATAGATCCAGCGCCACCTGGAGTCATTACCGCAACAGAGTGGTGGGTAGAGCGCTGCATTCTTCGTAAGCAGGTCCTGGACCCTGAAGTTGATGCTCTAAGCCAACCTCTGTGGAATCTAAACATCATCGGCTTTTCCAAGTTGACAGTGTCCACTACTGGCTTCTCAGGCGCGGACTATCGACAGGTCGCTGAAGCTGTCAAGCTCTCCGGAGCTACCTATCAGGAGCTGCTGAACTCATCAATCTCCGTACTTATTAGCGGATCCGCTACAGTGAAGAAAGAGAAGGCGTACTACGCCGCGAAGCACCAGATACCGGTCGTCACCGCCGACTGGCTATGGACTTGTCTCAAGACGAAACGCAAGACATCAACAGAGCGATACAGGATTGAGCTCCCTAAATTTGATCCCAACGACATTGGACGGACGTCAATGGCCAGTCCTGCCCTGAGCGACACACTGGCGAGATCAAACAGCACCAACACGAAGACAGCAAAAGACAACCAAACCCTGTCACGCTTGTCTAACACACGAAAGCGACAGACTACTCCATCGTTACCTTTGCAAGCTCGTAAAACAAGTCCGAAACCGAAAGCACCTCTACCTGCTGGACCTTTCGTGCATGAAGACGAAGACGAAGACGATGAGGATCCTGGTTACCACGTGGGCGGTGATGATAACACTTCAGCAGATCCTGTTCCGGGCAAAGCCGTGCCTTTGCAAGATATTTCTACCAATTCACCTCGCAAGCCATCTTCTGCCGAGCCTATTGCAGCAAAGATATCAACCGAACGCCACCCCAGTTTGGATGGGTCACTTGACGTCGAGGAACCCGTCGAAAAAAACCCAGCCCGAATTGATACAGACAGAAATGAAGCACCCTCACATGCCGAAAACGAAACCCTTGCACCCTTACCAACACCCCAACCTCCCGTCCGTCCCCAAGCCGAATGGACCGCAGACCTCGCCTCTCTCATGGAAAAACAACAACGCCGCCCCTCCTCGGAACACACCAACAACCCAGCTCAACGCCTCAAACACCGCAAACTCGGCCGCGCCATCAGTGGGAGCAGCCTGTCCAACCGCGCGAACGACGTTTCTACAAGCGCGCAACTGCTTCACCAAGACACCACCGCGTCCAAAGATACATCGTTTTCGGAGTCGCCAGAAGACGACCCTGCGTCTCGCGAGGCTGATCTGCCGAGCACTCAGATCGGCTATGAGACTCTGGAGACTGAGGCTGCTAGGAGGCAGATGGCGAAGCGCATGGGGATGGATTATTCCGATGAGAGCGTTGGGACGCGTTTGGCTAGTTTGGGCACTGTGAGGGATAGTGCTGGATCTGGAGGTGCTAACGGAGGTGGTAGATCGAGGACTAGGCCGAGAAATTGAGCGAGGCAGAGATGATGACAGATGACGGATGATATGAATTGATGTCGGTCAGGCTTGATCTTCAATTGACAACAGCACATGAAGTAAATAGATACCCGTCACTTCTCGACATCGCTTTTCATACATAGGTAAACACGCGTTGCCCACAGACACAGGCCATGCGAATAATAGATGATGGATCACCACGCATCAAAGTTTCCAAACCCGCCTCCCTTGCGCTTTTTGCTCGGCGGTTCAGGCGCCGCGGCTTCTTCCCAATCTCCCACAATCTCGTCTTCGGCAGCATCTTTCGCAGGCGCCTGCTCAGCGGCTTTGCGCAAATACTTACCAACACCGACCCCCCCAGTCTCCTGCTCCACCTTCCCGTCCGCCCTGATCCTCTTGCCCGTCCATGTAGTCCTCTCATCCTCCGCTCCCCCCTCTCGCCGTAAAGCCTCCCGCCTCGCCTCCTTCGCCTCATCCTCCGACCGCTCTTTGAGAAATTCCTCGAAAGGATTGACAAAAATGACGACCTCTTCGATCGCGCACCGCTCCAACGGCCGGTCTTTCTCATCGACAGGCACAGCTTCCAGCCGCGCCAGCGTATCCATGCCCTCCATTACGCGGCCGAAAATCGTGTGCTTGCGATCGAGGTGCGGCGTGGCTCTGTACGTGAGGAAGAACTGCGACGTGTTGGTGTCTTTGCCCTTGTTCGCCATGCTCAGGACTCCGCGCCCGTCGTGCGTCAGCGGGCCCTCGAGCTCGTCGGCGAAAGGCTTGCCCCAGCAACTTTGTCCACCGCGCCCGGTGCTGGTGGGGTCGCCGCCTTGGAGCATGAAATTGCGGATGTTGCGGTGGAAGGCGACGTTGTTGTAAGCGCCTTTTTTGGCCAATGTGATGAAGTTCCAGACTGCTTTCGGGGCAAATTCGGGGTATAGGGCAAGGTTCAGGCTCCCGTGCGTTGTGCGCAAGCTGGCGTAGCCCGTGTGTTTGACGCGCTTGGTCTTAAGCATGTACTCTTCGTCGCTGAGGATGGCGCGGTCGTTGGACGTGTTTGGCGTGAGGCCGGTGGAGGTGAAGGAGGCGGCGGCGGCGCCGCTGGTAAATTGGGCAGCATTATAAGGGGTGGGTTTCGTTGTGCGGTGTTTTGAGACGTCTGAGGCTGCTTTGCGGGCGTTTGCTAGGGCTTGTTGCTCGGCTGGGGTGGATGAGTTTGAGGCGGCTTTCTCGCGCTCTTCGCGGCGTTTCGCGACGGCGTCTTTGGCCTTGAGGATTTTGGCGGCGGATCCTAGATTTTCGTTCTTGATTCCGGCGCTGCGTTCGGCTTCTTGCTCCGGGGTGAGAGTGTTTGTGCCTTCCTTCAAGTGCTTGTATTGGCTCAGGTCGCGAGATGCGATATTCTGAGGGTCCTGCAGGGTGATGATGTCTTTCCGTGCAAAGTCCTCATCGGTGACCAGATCCTTCCAGTTCTTGCCTTTGATGTTGAGGCGCTCCACAGTATCCCAGGCAAAGACATTTCCCGTGTTCCTGAGGGCGACGATGTGCGTGTTGTCCGTGAAGACCTTGAACGTGACCGGGTCCACGTACTCGCCATCATCATTCTTCGCAAACTTCAACTTGATTAGATCCGAGCTCTTCATGGGTTTGCCATCTACTGGGTTCGTTCCATGCTTTTTGATCCATGGTAGGATGTTTGTGAGATCGAATATGGTGCCTTCGGCTGTGCAGACTGGGTGTTCGAATGGTTGCAGAGAGACCGCGCAGAAGTTGAAGGGCAGTCTCTTGAAGCTCGCGCCTGCTACGCCGGCTTTGCGTGCATTTGCGCCTGCTGATGCGCCGAAGGCATCTTCGCTGGACCACTCGCTGTGGGTGATCTAGAAGCTGGGTGTTAGTGGGTGTTCGGTTTGATCGCGTATGTTTTGACGACGTACGTACAACTTGTCGGTGCCTGGATTTTGGTCAGTGATGTGTATGAAGTGTAGGGAATTCAACGGTCGTACCTTTACCCATTGCGATTGGTGTTGTTCTGTTTGGTATAGTCCTGATCGATTTGAAGATAGAAGTCCTCGGCTCTGACGTCTCCAAGATCAGTTGGCTGGACCTGCCTCTTTGGGCCTCTTGCGCCGCCGAAGATATCCCGCTGCTCGACCTCACGTACGGAGAACAATACAACTGCACAGCGAATCGACCAACAATGCCAGAGTTATTTTTCGCAATGTCTGCGCGTGCCAGACTACTGCTTTTGCTATTCTGAATATTATCACAGATTGAACCGATGACTCGCTTGAAAAATATGCTGGCTGGCTCCTGGAAAACACTTGATCGGAACTTCCTTGCTAAGCAGTCCTCGTCCTCGTCCTCGTTCTCGTCCGAAGAACGATCAAATGCTTTGAGGTGCAAGCACTGCTTCAGGTCTACTAATATTGAATGTTCTCAGTATTGCTACCGTTGACTTTTGGCGCAAGTCGAGCGTCGCAGGATCTAAGCAGTTATGATTGGAATGTGGTATTCGTCGTTGCGCTCAGCAAGCCTGCGATCTCCACCTCTGTCGCAAAGCTGTCACCTGCAGCAACCAAAGACTTGTGGCCATGTTCATGCACTTTCAAGAGATCATCCGTGCTGATACTGCGTAACGCAATGCCTCAACATGGGCTCGTGGCACGAACGCCCGTCGGCTCCACGTGCGCCATGCGAAAGCAGCCACAATCTTTCGGTTATCATTGTCTGGATCAAGATAAACACACCATGCAACCAATCAAGAATCATGGTTTCGATCAGATCTAGGGTCCGTCGTTCTGCGACCATATTATCGACTCACATGCGTGGCACCCCCTTTGTGTTGCTCAACAATACTAAGGCCGCATACAAAGATCGACCAACCGAGAGCAGTCCAGCAACACAATACTAAGACTCGTCTAGCACTGACCAGCCACTATATCTCTAGCCAGCAGTAATTTCCGGCTCTTTCTCCTAACACAAAATACCAACAAACCACATACTAAACGCAATCACCCGAACGCATACATAACCCAGCCCGCGAACCCACAAACCAACATCTTCTTCTCTCCACCGCCAATCATCTAACTACTTAACACTCGTTAAGTAAGTTCAACCCTCTATACACCCGCCACAGGTCTTCAGCATACTAACATCGCTCCAGGTCCCCGACTTCTCAACCCACCAACCGTCAACATGTTCACCAACGTCAGCACCCTTACTCTCGGCGGCCGCCCGGTCGAGCAGTGCACCCTGTTTGGACGTCCCGTCGAGCAATGCACCCTTTCCGGCCGCCCTGTCGAGCAGTGCACTTTGTCCGGCCGCCCTGTCGAGCAATGCACCCTGTCTGGCCGCCCGGTCGAGCAGTGCACTCTCTCCATGGCTTAAATGCTCTCCTCTGATGGAAGCATTTGAGGCGCAAGACATGCGTGGACTTTAACATCTTTGCCGGCAACGCTTCGCGCGATGGCAGAGATAGTGGAAGTGCATACTTGTGGCACGCGAGTTTCTGAAGTTACTCCTTTCTTTTCGGCTCTCTAGGCATCGGATCACGGGTATTATTCACAGTCGTACCCTTTAGTCTGCGGGAGGCCTGGCCTTGGTGCTTGCTTTCGAGCGGTCGACTTGGCTTGGGCGCACTTGCAGTGCCCATTCACTATTCTTAGCTACTTCTCTAATGAATTGGCTTTACCAAACCTTTGGTTTGACATTACCGTGAATGTTTCCTGTGAGATCGAATGTTGATGGCATATCGATAGATGCCTTGTACACTGCTTTAGCTGGGTATCTCAATCTCAAAGCCCCTCTCCCCTCTGAGTCTTCATCATAGCCCTATATCTTTCGATGACCTCTCTGCGAGCGTCACCGAGCTCTTCACGCTTCATCAAACTGCCTGATTTGTTTGGCACGTTCGAGACGTCAACCCTCGCACCTCTTATAGGCTTGAACTTCTCCTTGGGCTTCACCAGCTCGGGAGGCGCTTGCACCACGTCGTTCAGCTTCGGTTTCTGCCCCCTCTTCTCCTTCAAGGACGCCCAAATATCGCCCTCCTTGTCGTCGCTTTCGCCGATCGCTCTCGCCCGCTTGCCCTTTTGAAACTTGATGTCCTCTCCGTACTTCGCCGCATTCTCCTCGTCTAGCTCCTCCTGCTTTTCCCTAGCCTCCTCTCTTTGCTCTTTGATCTTCTCCTCCTCCTCCCGCCAGGTCGCATACAACTTGTGCATCTGCTTCTCCTTCTTCGTCCTCCGCTCCTTGATCCCATCCACCGCCTTGCCCTTTTGTATCAACCCACTAATCTTGATCGCCTGATCAACCCTCGCATTGTAATCAGACATGCGCTCGCCGGGCTGGATCTTCGGCATCTCAGGCGCATCTTTCTTCGCAGCAGCATTCTCCTTCGCCGGTTTTGCCGAAGTCTTAGCCTTCTTGTTGGCTCGGCGGTCTTCGCCCTCGTCTAGCCCGGAAATGTGACGTTTGTTCGTCTGCTGGTTGATGAGGCGCTGGAAGGCGCGTGGGGTGTCGTCCACGCCATAGCCTTCGATGACTTCCTTGCGGTTTCGCTTGGGTTTGAGGTCGCTGGCGGGTTTGGGCTTCGCTTTTGCGGTTCCACGTTTGGGTGCGAGCTTGATGTTGTCTTGTTTTCGGCCGGTTTTGGTGTAGGCTGCTAGTGGTTGGGCGTTGGTGGTGGGTGCGAGGTTGAAGCTGGGATTGTGTTAGATACTTTTGGCAGATTTTGGTTGGATGTAGACTTGTGTCTTACTCGTTCGCATTTTGCGTCTTTCTCGTGTGTTTGTGAGGCATTTTTGGTGTCTTGTGTGTCGAGATTCTATGAGACTCGGATGCTGCTTTGCGCTTCTGGCCGGCACTTTTCTCAACTTTTGAGGGTCGAAGCTGAAGCCGTCCGTGCATTTTCGCGATCGCGCATGTGATAGCGGAGCTTCAATTTGGACTCTACATTTGCGACATACAGTACTTGCAACAACATACGCGACGAATCAAATAGTTTGAGGGAGCCAAAACCTGTTTCCAAGATAACCGTCGCCCAAGATGCCTCCAATGCCGAGTCGCATGACCAAAAACCGGGTCAAGGACTTCCGCTATCGACCAGGAAAGGCAGAAGTAGAAGACGAGGAAGACGAGTTCGACTCTGAAGAGGAGGAGGAAGACGATGCAACAGAAGCACCCAAGCCCTCGGCGTCTGCGCCAAAGGCATCGACATTTCCGACACAAAAGAAGCTTGCGATCGATCTGAGCAAAGCAGACCAACAAAAATCCACCGTTCCTGAAATCTCCACACGCAAGCAGCCTGATGAGGCAGATTTGGAAGGTTTCGAGACTGCTTCGGAATCTGAGGAGGATGGTGGCGTGAATGCGGAGGGAAGTAGCGAGGATGAAGAAGAGGACAGCTCAGAGGAGGAGGACAGCAGCTCCGACGACGAACCTAAGAAACCCATGCTTGCGCCCAAATTCATCTCGAAAGCCCAGCGAATGAAGCAGCAGAATGCCCAGCCCGTAAAGTCAGCCGAGGAAATTGCGGCAGAAGAAGAGCGGCGGAGGAAGGAGAAAGCAGATGAGATGCTACAAGCACAGATGGAACGAGACCAGGCCGCGCGCGCCGCAGGAAAGAAAGCGTGGGACGACGAAGACAACATTGAGGAGGAGGTGGACGACACAGATGGTTTGGATCATGAGGCTGAATACGCAGCATGGAAATTGCGTGAGCTCAAGCGCGTACGTCGCGATCGTCTTGCGATCGAGGAGAAAGAAAAGGAACGCGAAGAGATCGAACGCAGGCGAGCTCTTACTGCCGAGGAACGCGAAGCTGAAGACAAAGCCTACATCGAGGCACAGAAGGATGAGCAGGAGGGCAAGGGCAAGATGGCATACATGCAGAAATACTTCCACAAAGGTGCTTTCTTCCAGGGCGATGAAGAGCAGGACGAGGAAGTGAAGGCTGCTCTCAACAGAGATCTTGCTGGTGCACGATTCGAAGACGAGACGAGCAGCAAGGAAGTCTTGCCCGAGTACATGCGAATCAGAGACATGAGCAAGCTGGGCAAGAAGGGCAGGACCAAATACTCGGATTTGAAGTCTGAGGACACGGGTCGTTGGGGCACTTATGAAAGCAAGAAGAAAGATTACAATGGTCTTGACGATCGATTCAAGCCGGACGACCCTCGAGATGGTGGCAGTGATCGGACGGGTGCTAATGCGGCGCCTGTCGGTGAGCGAAGAAGGAGAGAGAATGGAGATGGGCAGGATGAGCGCGACGGCAAGCGTGCGCGTTACGATTAAACACTTGTATATTGGATTTCGTAGCGTTTTGAGCGAGGAGTCAAGGCGCATTGCTGGATGTTCTATGTGTACTATAGGTAGAGTTGCATGTGGGTCTCATTTTTGAAAAGCCTCGCAATGGAATGACATCGCCGACAACGCTACAAGTGATGTGCTGAGATCGTCTTCCATAGAGCCACAAGTCAGAGACTCGCAGATACCTGTTGTTTTGTTTGAATCAAATTCAGTGAATTGAGTGGATTAAGTTCAATTGAGTTTGGACACCTCAGGCAGCAACATCGAAGCTCGTCCAAGCACTTTGTGCTTGACTGATCTACTCCCCGCTGTGCGCACCTGCCACTTACCCACCAAAAACTCCACTCTCCAATTTTTGCGCGCGATCCACCTCTTGCAGGAGTCGAACCACCAACGCAGTGTTGTGCATATCGAGAAGCGCCACTAACCTTCTCTACCGAAAGCGGGTCGCAAAACAAGAATGCGAAAACATGGCCTCGGGATTTGACGGGCTCGTAGAGCGCTTGCTGTATGACATCGCGCTCGCGGGCACTGGAGGTGAGTGAATCTGCCGCCCTGCGCGATTAAAGCAAATGCGGGCACTCACAGCTCGAACTCATGTTGACGACTGAACAGGCCTGGGCATCAAAGAACTCGGCGATGCTGTCCGTCAATTTTACTCGAGCCAATCAAGCTCGAAAGAGCCATCACAACCTGTAGAAGATGCAGACAGTGTCTTGCTATCCGAGGCGCCGCCAGGTAATGACCCAATCATCGATGACAGCTTCGTCGAACTCGTCTGGCAATGGGTTTCGCGCAATCAGGAAGTGACGGTCGACGGCAAACCTCACTCGGGCATGGTGGCAGAATCGGCCGTTGGCGAAGGCGAGTCGCAAGTCACTGACGGCACCAAACTCGACAAGTATCGGAACCAACGGCTCTGCACTGGCGAGGATCGAGTGTGGTATGCGATTGCCGGTCACGGCATCGACTACAAGCGTATCCCACCTCTCGAGTTCCAGGCTCTCAGTGTGGTTGCTGCGCATGGACCCAAGGGCGTTCTTCAACCCGACGTCACAAAAATCACAGGACAAGATAAGAGGTCTCTCCCGAAGCGAACCGACAACCTTTTCAAGAATGGCTACATCATCAAGACCAATGTCATCGCACGTGGAACGAAGACGAGCTTGCTCAAGCTGAAGAAATTCGCTGGCGACAATGAGATGCCTGAAGATGAAGGAGCACCTCCCGGCTCGGTCATCATTCAGTATAACCTATGGTTTGATGAGATCATGCGCATGCTGAAGGAAAACGACAACATCATGGCGTTCGAAGACATGAGAATCGGTCTCGGTATCAACGGGAAACGATTTGAAACTCGAGCGCTTCACCGTTGCGTCCGACGTCTTGCTAATGTTGGTTGCCTGAGAAAGCTCACAGCTCGCGTGGAAGCGCCAGCTAGTCAGCCTGACGCTGAGATGAAATCTGTCCGGTCGCTTCATCTTGTTCGCGAACCGACGGAAATCGACCGCATTGCGTTCATGAGGAGCGATTGGCAACGGAGCAAGCTCATCAGTCCAGCTCTGCTCGCGCAATGGACGGAATCAGGAACACTCAATGAAGAAGAGGACGAAGATGAAGAAGCAGAAATTGCTCAACTTGATGGCGAAGCCGGAAATCCAAAAGGCTACCTGAATCGTTCGCCGCCTCTGTGGGAACCGGATGTTCCCTTCCCGAACTTCATGTACAACCGCATCCAAGCGGCGGGAATCGCAGGAACATCCTCTGGCGAGCTCTACGACGATTGCATTGGACAATTCTGGAAGCGAGCAATGGATGAGATGCTTGTCAAGCTAACAGACTTATGGCAATATTCACAGCCGCCCCATCTTCGTTATCTCAGCATCGTCAAGGACACAGGTCAGAGGGGAAAACAGCCAACCTTCCAGTATCGCACATACGAGAACTTTGTGAAGGCTGTGGAAATCGGTGATGCTTTCTGGGAGGGTGTCTTTGGTGTCGATGGGAACAGCAAGGCAAAATCCAGCAAGAAGAAAGCCGAAGCCGCCGCATCTGCCATGCCTGATCTCGACGAATGGGGGTTCCCCAAACTCAATACCAGGCTCTTTGTTGGACAAACAGGGTCTGCGACTCTCGAAGAGTGTCGCCGCAACGCAAAGAATGGCACAAGACCTGGATCTATGCTGTACCATCGCATCAAACCTGCCGGCAAGTACATCGGCCGTCCGAAAAAGAAGCCGCAAATAGAAGGTGGTACGCAGACAGACCGCGCCAAACTGGAGCTCGATGACGCCGACGCTGGCAGCACCGAGCCATTACGAAACACTACCACTCCGCGAAAGCCAAATACCAGAGCTCCAGCTGGAAAGAAACGTACAGCTGTCCAGGCAAATCTTGGTAGTGGGGAGGGGAACCACGATGAAAACGAGGCGATGATGGGTGCAGAACCGCAGTCAGGATCTGCATCGACTCGCAACAAGCGACCACGTAAATCTCTGCTTGATGTCCAAACTCCCACAACACCATCAACGCAAGAAGGAAGTGTGGAGGCCCAGTCTGCGGCGATTGGTGGCTCTCCCGTGCCCAAGAAGCGAGCTCGGTCAGCGCAGTCTGTGGTCACAGAGACAGAAGCAGCGCGCGAGCAGGTGGAACAACGTCCCTCCGCCGAACATCCGCAACCACAGACAATCGACGAATCTCCAGGCCAACCTGAGCCAGCACTGATCATTGTGAAGCCTGCTATTGAGATCAACCCACTCGGTGCCATCGAACTAAAGCAGCGTTGCCTCCATGCTCGAGGCCGGCCAAAGAAGGCCAAGATTGCAGTATTCAGATCAAGCCGACTCCAAGAACTTCCATGGTACGTGAGAGAGGATATCCCACTACCCCCACGTACTCCTGTCAGGCGTACTCCCAAGGCCAAGGGTTTGCAAAGTCAGCAACATTCAACCGCCAAATCCATGCTGTCTCAACAAGTCGGCTCTGAGGTCGGCGCTCCTCAAGAAGCGCAGACCCCGGCACCAGCGCATCGTGCAGCTGTCGATCTAGTGGACTCGAAGCCTGTCGCCCCAGAAGAGACGTCTGAGACGAACCCGCAACCCAGTTCTCCGAGTGAGGGAGCAGATCCAATCGGGGACATCCAACACGTAACCAAAGACGATGCCACACCTATTCCCGAAGGTTCAAAAATGGATACAGCACCGCAAGACGAACCCACCGGGAGGGAAGGTGCTGCCGAACAGAACGAATCCGCCGAACAGATTGAATCCATCCAACAGGAGGAGCTCATCGAGCAGCATGAACCCGTCGCACAAGAAAAGCCTGCGAAACATGACGAACCTACGGAGCAAGAAGAGCCTGCCGGACAGGACACTGGCGCTTCTCTGCCCGACATGACTGTAATCGATGCGCCCAGTCAAGACGCGCCTCGAGAATACAAGAAGGCAGGCATAACAAAGAACATCGGAGCGCTTCACATCAAGCGTAGAAAAATGGTCATGGACATCATCCGGACGTGTGGCGGTGTTTTTCCCGGCAAAGGAGAGATGTGGTTCCCCTTCGCGACGGCATGGCAAAGGGCTCACAAGCAGACTCCCGACAGGCACACCGTCGACAATGTCATGAAGGGCCTCATCACCAGTGGAAGCTTGAAGAAGTTGACGTTCTTCTTCAAGTCTAGGAAAGGGCTGACAGTGGAGCGCTCTATTTACGTGGAGCCGGATATCGATCCAAACTCACCAAAGGTCAAACTTTTGCAGAAACGTATCATTGAGTGCTACCCTGCAACGGTTCTACCTGAAGAAGCCGATATCTCGCAAGAACTACGTGACCAGGCGGCAAGGAACCCGCAGGCTACTCACAATGCCAAGTTTGCCGCGAAGTCGGCGGGTGAAAGTTCGAGGACAGCACCAACTCTCGACGCTGGGCCTGAGGAGACGCCAGCGCATTACATCCGTGACGAGTTTCCAGAGGACAATACAGTCACAGTCCGACGCACAGCAAACGGGGTGGGTCTTGGCGCCATCGACGCCCAGCTTCAAAGCATTAAGCAGAATCGCAAACTCGCCAACCTCAAAAGAAGAGGTGGATCCGGGAGACTCAATCCCATCAATCCCGAGTGGGACGAAGGAGACGTAGAGCTCACATACGAACAAATGTTACAGCAGAGCGACCAGCAAGCTCCCTCGTATATGCGCGGCAATCCGAGCAAACGCGGTGCCACTCGCTTCCGGGGTTCTGCTTTTGCTGGACGCAAACTTCCCGGCCGGATTCTTGGATCAAAGGCCACTCGAAGAGCTCCAAACGTGATGCGTACCGCTGGCTACAAGAAACGCATGCCCTGGGACGCAATCGGATATGTGGCTTCTCAAGCCGCGCACTCTTGCGTAGATCCGAACTGGATGGCCAATACCTTCAAGATGGCATTGGCACCGAAACGCATCGATCGGACACAATGGAGATGGGTGGACGACTCTCTGGCCGATTGGAAAGTTGATCACGCGGGTCGGATATCCGACTTGGAAGACGAGGCCCAGCATGACGATCCTGAAGCCTATGGTATTTTGTTGCCGAGCCACATTCAATTTATGGACTTGAATGGGCTGGGCAATAATACAGACATTCAACCTGTCCCTCAGACGCTGGACGACATCGTCAACAACTATATGCTACCGTCAAGCCCGGGGAGTGGGAGCGAACAAAACGAAGCCACCAAATTCTTCAACGAGGTCGATCGTGTGCAGACGTGGGAGCATCATGTTGTCAAGGCGAAACAAGCGTTGGCTCGTGGCGTGGACCACTCTTTCATCAACCATACCACTCCCTTGAATGTCCCATGGTCTGTGGAACAGACACCGCCCTGGGACCGCATGGGCAAGCGAGCGCGCCCCACAGACGACGATGACGAACAGAGTCCTGAGGCAAAACGAAGGCAGCAGACAGAGAGACAGAAGAAGAAGAGGGGACTTAAACGCTCGCAACTACCAGAGACAGACCCACGCAAGTACAAGAAGCGCGACCGGAGGACAGCTGCCAACTTCAGTGACAATGACCACGACCGGCTCGCCAAAGCTGTTGCTCTCTGCTCAGTCGTTTGCGGCGGTCTGTCTTACAGGCGGAACTGGCTGGTCGTTTCTCATGCCTTTGGGTATCAGTTCGAATCCGAGTTCCTTCGCCACCGATGGGACAAAGTCAGAGACACGAGAGATCCCCTGGTAAAGCAGATGCAAGCACAGATCTGGGAGCCGTTCCTGGATGCTTACGAACGCGGCGTTCTGCCCAAGATTGATTTCGAGGATCTGGAGGCTACCGACTGGCCCGGGCTGATGCACTGGGTGGAGAACGAGGTGTTGACTTCGTCGACCATTGACCAGTCTAAACCTGCTGCGATCATGAACAAGGTGCCGGATCTGCCAAAAACCAAGGAACAGCTTCGGTCAAACTTCCAGGTGACAGAGACTGGAGCTAATCTCAACGCCACTCGCGGTGACGAATTCTTCACCGCGCTCGTGGACAAGAGGAGGAGAGACGTCGCGGTCAATTTCCTCAACGGAGTAGCACTGGAATCCAACAGCACCCCAGCGGGCCACGCGGAGGCTAACGATCTGCTTCGCTCATGGGCTCGTGCCGTGGTCTTGACTGAAGACGCAAACTACAACGCCGACGAAGCGTACAAGAAAATCACAAAGTTCGGCAACCGAGTGCTCGACTCCACCGTCAGAGATCTGTGTGCCGAGAAGATATTGTTGGTCAAGAAAAAGGGCCGCCGCTTGCCAGGTCGGAACCTCAAGCTGGACGATGGAGCGTTCTTGACCATGTTCAAGAGGTGGTCTGACAGGCAAGGTCCCGAGCACCTATATCTGACCAGAGTAGCCAAGAGGCGCGCCGACGTGCTCGACGTGCTGCGACACCAGGACTACTACCAACTGGACTACAGCGCCGAGGACGAACTGTACGTCGTTCTGACAAACATGGTCGGCCAAGGCATCTTGAAAGCCAAACCCCAGCTCCCCGAGCGAAACGACGACTTCGACGCTCCATTCCCCAAGCTCACGGCGTGGGGCTACTCCGGCTACAACTACAACGTCCGCACATTCGACAAGACCCGCCTGCGCTTCACCATCATCTACGAGAAGACGCCCAAATTCACCTTCGAGCACGGCCTCAAGCCCGACGTCCCGATCCCGTTGCTCCCGCGCCTTTACCCCAACGAAGACGGCTACCGCACCCCTTTGTGGGTCGACATCCACGGGAACCTCCTGCCGCGCATGTGGGAGATGGCTTTCCGCTCGGTCCTCAATCTCGTTGTCTTCAGGCCTGGCATCAGCGCTGCGGATATCGAGGAGGCCCACAAGGGGAAGATCTGGACGTGGGAGATTGATATTTTGTTGCGGTGGATGGAGGAGACGGGCGTGGCTGAGCGGACTGGGCCTGGGAGGGAGGTTGATGGCGATTGGAAGGGTGGGTGGACGGCGGGGGAGTGGTGGTATTGTGCTGGGGAGTGGTTTGGCGGGTCGGCTTGAAGCGGTGTGTGTTTATCAGAGCAAGCGGGTTGAGAGACGGGGTGTGCTGTGAGAAGTGAGAAACA
>Ga0265798_10000166_pt1 | contig 126370 bp, 110 predicted proteins | sample P3T30metagenome_FD_192430 | JGI IMG/M metagenome (GOLD analysis project Ga0265798, IMG submission 192430) | Plant litter microbial communities from East Loma Ridge, Irvine, California - P3 T30 | ecosystem: Environmental > Terrestrial > Plant litter > Unclassified | place: USA: California...
CGCGCGCAAACCACTTCTTGAAACCTGGGCCTTTCATGATGGCTCCGTCTCGATGCCGATACGGATTGGACAGCAAGGCAGCTCGGCAGTTCAGTGCTCATCCACAGCTAACGATGACAGCGCCAAAAAAGAAGGGACCCGATTCGGGTCCCTTTTTACATCGTCAGCCGACAATCATGGAGCGTCGATCTCTTTGCGCATGCGCCGCCGCCAGCGCAGCAACCCCGCCGAATAACACCCGAAATACCCCGCCGTCAGCCCCACGCACAACATGGTCAGCGGCGACTCGGTCAGCTGCGGCGTCGGAATGTCCTTGCCCTGGTTGGCATAGATCTCGATCCCGTAATACAGCAGCCGCGCCACCAGGATCATGGCCATCACGATCCCCAGCCGCGCGTTGGGCGTGTACCAGTAACCCTGCTGGTTGGCCTCGAAGCGGCTCAGTTTCAGTCCCCACACCGCGTAGCCGATGCCGCCCGCCGCGCCCACTAGCAGCGCCGCCAGGTTGTACGGATTGCCCAGCAGCTGGGCTGCCGGCACCAGGATCATGGCGCCGAACACCAGCACCCCGGTGTAGTGGCGCGACACGATCGAGCGCTGGCGCGTCATGCGACTCTTGATGCGGGTGTAGATGCGCCAGACCAGCAGCGGGGTCAGGACGAGCAGGGCCAGGGTGGTGATCGTGAGTTCCATGGAGCGGCAGGCAGGCAATGTTCGATATCCGTGCATTGTAGCCGACCCCCGGCGCGCGCCGCGCCGCTGGGACGCATGGTAAGGTGGATCGACCCGATCTTTTATACGGAGAATCCGTCCATGCACGCCATGTCCACGTCCCTGCCGCTGCCCATGCACCGCTTCAATCCGGCGATTTACGCCCACCGCGCCCCCGATCCGGCGCCGGCCGAGGAGCCGTCGCCGGAACCGTTCGACACCCCGCACCAGCCGGTGCACCTGCCGCACGACGAAGAGCCGGTGCCCGATCCCAAGCCCAGCATGCTGTCCTGATCCACACATGACGCCGGGCCGGCATCCTCGCCGGCCCGCGCCATCCTTTCCCCTCCTGTCAGTTATTACAGCTGTCGCGCCGCCGGCCGGTGCGCGATAATCTCGCCGCCACGCAAAAAAAATCGCCCGTGCGCTGAAAAAAAGCGGATCCACCCCGTTATAGGAGCGTGGCGGAGCGATCGCGCCCTCGGACGCCGCGCCGCCGCATCCACCCATTCCACCATGACAGGAGCAATGCATGAATACCATTAGCCAGGACCAGCAGCAGGACAAACCAGACACCCTCGACGGCTTCGCCTTCGAAGACCTTGGCGCGGTCGGAGAAATCACCGGCGTCTGGGCGCACGGTAACAACCGCGACGGCGGCTGGGAAGTCGGCCACAACTACTCCTACGAATAAGTGAACGCGCCGGCCGGCCATCTGCTGTGGCGCGCGCTGGACGGCCTCGTGTACGTGCTGAACGTGCGCGACGGCCGCTATGCCGGACTGTCCGGCCGCGATGCCGAACGCTGGGTGCAGGGCTACGGCGCCGTCCGCACCACCCGTACCAATCCAGTGACCGGCGCGGCTGCCGCCTCGACTCCCGCATGGGGACGCCTTGCGCCGCGCCTGCTGGCGTGGCAGGTCAACCGCCGCGTGCGCCGGCTGCTGGCGCACGGCCGCTTCGAGGCCCTGTACGCGCTGGCCGAAAGCATGGCGACGGCGCCGGCAACGGCGCGCACACCGGCGCCGCCGCAGGTATTGCGTGCCTTTCTGCAGGCCGAACTCCTGTTCGCCAACCGCAATCCCGACCGCGACTGCCTGGTGCGCTCGTTCTCGCTGTTCCTGTTCCTGCGCGCGCTCGGCTTCGCGGCGGTGCACCGGATCGGCGTCAAGACCTGTCCCTTCGACGCCCACGCGTGGGTGGAACTGGACGGCGCGGCGATCCTCGAGCGTGGCGCGGCGATGGACCGCTGGCACGGCATCAGCATCATCGGACCAGCACATGACCCAGTCGCCGCAGCGGCCTGAGACCGGCAACTGGGCCGCCGTCTTCGACTTCGGGCAGGGCACGCTGCGCGCCACCAGCCCGCCGCTGCGGCGCGGCGGCCTGTCGCTGTTCTTCGCGGGCTACATCGCCAACCCGGCCGAGGTGGCCGCGCTGCTCGGCCAGCCCGGGCTGCGCGACCCGCACGAACTGGCCCATGCCGCCTGGCTGCGCTGGGACTGCGGGCTGGCGCGCCACGTGCTGGGCGCGTTCGGCATCGCCGTGCTCGACCACCGGCAGGGCACGCTGACGCTGGTGCAGGACGCGCTGGGCCAGCGCCCGCTGTTCTTTGCGCGCGAGGATGGCGCCGACGGCGCGGTCTGCCGCATCGCCGACACGCTGGACGGCTTGCTGGCCAGCGGCGGCGCGCGCGGGCGCTGCCTCGACTACTTCGCGTCCTGGCTGCGCTTCGGCTATGGCGCCGCCGACCTGACGCCGTACGAGGGCGTGCGCCGGCTCGCGCACGGCCGCCACGTGCGCATCGGCGCGCGCACGACGCAGCAGGGCGCGGCGGTGACGCCGGCGGCGGCGCAGTATGCCTGGTCGCACACGCGCGCCGAAGCCGAACGGGAACTGGTGCGCCAGGTCGAGCAGGCGGTCGCGCGCGAATGCGCGGGGCTGCGTGATCCCCTGTTTGAGCTATCCGGCGGCCTCGATTCGAGCACGGTGGTGGCGCTGGCCCGGTGCGGCGCCGGTGCGCGCCGCCTGCACGCCGTCACCTGGGGCAGCCCGCACGACGACGACATCGGCTACGCCGCGCCGCTCGCGCAGCAGCTGGACCTGGAGCAGCGCATCGTGATGCGGCCGGACGAGGACTTCATCGACTGGGACAGCGCGCACGACTGGGCCGAGCCGGGCAATGAGTTCAGCGGCACGCTGCGCAAGGTGCTGGGCGCTCTGGTGGCCGGCCGCCACGACGCGGTGGTGACCGGCGTCGGCGGCGACGACGTGTTCCATGCGCGCGGGCTGGCGCCGACCTGGCTGGCCGACCTGTTGCGCGCCGGCCGCCTGGCGCAGGCGCTGCGCATCGTCCGCAGCGCGCCGCCCGACGGCACGCCGCAGCGGCTGTTCGTCAGCCAGCTGTGGCGCTTCGGCCTGCGGCCCCTGTTCGGCGCCGCCGGCATCACCGAATTCACCCCGCATTACAGCTACTGCCCGGACTTCATGGAGCGCTGCGCGGCGCTGGCGCCGGCCGACATGAACTTGCCGCGCGAGGCCAGCGCCGCGCGCAGCGCCTTCTGGCGCAACCTGCGCATGCTGGTGGCGAACCGGGTCGCGCCCGGGCACCTGATGCCGGAAATCGCGTTCCGCCATCCGCTGCTGAGCCTACCGCTGGTGGAGTTTTCGGCGGCGATCCTGGGCCGCTTTGAGACGCACCTGCGGCCCGATCGCACCCTGCAGCGCAGCGCCTTCGCCGGCCGGGTGCCGGCGCGCATCCTGCAGCGCACCTCGAAGGGCGGTTCGCTGGCGCAGGAGGCGGCCTACTGGCGCGGCGACGACGCGCGTCGCCGCTTTCGCACCGACGCTTCGCACGCGGTGGCGCTGGGGCTGGTCGATGCGCGCCAGTGGGAAGCGCTGCTGGGCGCGGCCAGGTTCGGGCGCGTGGCCAATCTGCGCGAATTCGACTTCATCATGAAGACCGAGATCTGGCTGCGTGGCGGCAAGGGCGGGGCTGCGTCGCAGTCCGCCGAATTGGGCATCGTCGCCGGTCCCTCGGACTGAGCTTCAGGCCGCGCCGCGCTCGTCCGCCACCCGGTTGCGGCCGTCCTGCTTGGCCCGGTACAGCTGCGCATCGGCGCGCGCCAGCAGGCTGGCGGCTGCGCCGTCGCCCGTGTCATCGGGCGCAAGCACGGCCAGCCCGACGCTGGCCGTGACCACGCCGAACGGCGAATCGGCATGCGCCGTGCCCATGGCCTCGATCGCGGTGCGGATGCGCTCGGCCACCGCCAGCGCGCCGGCGGCGTCGGTGTCGGGCAGGACCAGGGCGAACTCCTCGCCGCCATAGCGCGCCGGCAGGTCGCGGTTGCGGTTGACCTGCTCGGCCAGCACGCGCGCCACCGCCTGCAGGCAGGCGTCGCCGGCCGGATGGCCATAGCGGTCGTTGTACTTCTTGAAGTAGTCGACGTCGAGCAGCACCAGCGCCAGCGCGCTGCCGTCCAGCGCGGCGCGCCGCAGTTCGTGCGCCAATACCTCGTCGAAGCGGCGCCGGTTGGCCAGCTGCGTCAGCGTATCGGTATGCGCCAGCTGCTGCAGCCCGAGGTTGTCACGCTCGAGCACCGCGGAATAGGCGCGCAACTTCTGGTCGAGCCGGTCGCGGATCGCGAACTGCCTGACCAGCCTGGCCGCAAACAGGACGAACACCAGGCCGACCAGCAGCGCCACCGCGGCGATCACCAGGCTGGAACGCTTCCAGCCGGCCAAGAGTTCGTCCCTGGTCTGGCCGACCGCGATCACGAACGCGAAGCGGTCGAGCCGGCGGTAGCTGTACAGGCGCTCGATATTGTCGACCCGCGCCACCAGGAATTCGGACCCGATCGGGCGCTTCCTGATCGCCTGGAACACCACGCCCTGCGACAGGTTGGTGCCGATCACGCGTTCGTCGAAGGGGCGGCGGTAGATCACGGTGCCGTCGGCCAGCGCCAGCAGCACGGTGCCGGTGCGGCCGACATCCAGCTCGTCGTAGATGCGCTCGAAGAAATTCACCTTCAAGGTAATCAACGCCACGCCGGCGAAGCTGCCATCGGGATGGTCGATGCGGCGCGATACCGGCAGCACCCACACGCCGGTGGAGCGGCTCTTGACCGGCGGGGCGATGTGGATCGCGCGCCCCGGATGCGCGAGGTGGTAGCGGAAATAGGAACGGTCGGCGTTGTTGCCCAATGTGGTTTCCGGCAGCGAGGTGGCAAGCCAGCTGCCGTCGGCGCCATACACGAAGATCCCGTGCAGTTCGGGCGTGGTGCGGGTCAGTTCGACCAGGTGCCGCTGCAGGCGCGTGACGCTGGCCTGGCTTGTGCCGTCGTGTTCGACCCGCTCGACCACGTTGGCCAGCGCCAGCGAGGTGGCCTTCATTGCCGCTTCCACCTGGGCGCCGACCATGCGCGCCACGTTGGCATTGGCCACTTCGGTCTGGCAGATCTGGGTCTGCTTCGAATGCCACACGAACCAGCCGGTGAAGCCGGCCAGCAGCAGGCACGCCAGCGCCGTCGCCAGCACGACCAGCCACACCACCGGGCGTTTCTTGACGCTCAGGCGGGTAACGTGGCTGTCCGGATGATCGATGGTCGGTCTCAATGCGCCTCGCGAACGTGGTCTTTCCTCACGATGACATTCTGGCACCAGAACGCCACCGCTGGCGCAGGCCTGCGCGCGACCCATCCCGGCCGCGCCGCGCCGTGCTAGTCTGGCTTGCGGCGCCATCGGCCATTCATCTGGAGGACCACCATGCAACCACGCGAACGCGACGACTTGCTTGCCACCTTGAAGACCCGTTTCGACAACAATATGCGGCGCCATGCGGGCCTGGACTGGCCCGCGGTGCAAACGAGGCTCGACGCCCATCCCGCGGCCCTGACGGCCTTGGGCGCGATGGAAGCCAGCGGCGGCGAGCCGGACGTGGTGACGCTGGCGCCGGGCGCGGCGCTGACGTTCTGCGACTGCGCGCCGGAGACGCCGGCCGGACGGCGCAGCCTGTGCTACGACCGCGCCGCGCGCGAGGCGCGCAAGGAACACAAGCCGCACGGCAGCGCGCTCGACCTGGCCGAAAAGATGGGCGTCGAACTGCTGGACGAAACGCAGTACAGCGCGCTGCAGGAACTGGGCGAATTCGATAGCCGCACCTCGAGCTGGCTTGCGACCCCGCCCGAAATCCGCGCCCAGGACGGGGCGCTGTTCGGCGACCGCCGCTACGGGCGCGTGTTCGTGTACCACAACGGCGCGCAGTCGTACTATGCGGTGCGCGGCTTCCGGGCGCTGCTGCGGGTGTAAGTGCGTCAGCCCTGGCGCACGGCCCTGTAAACCAGGCTGGGTGCCTGTCCCGGCACATCATCGAGCGTCGCGAAGCGCGCCATCCCGATCTTTTCCAGCACCCGGATCGACGCCGCGTGCTGCGGGCGTACCAGTCCGAAGATCTCGGCGCAGCGGTGTTCATCGAAACCGAAGTCCAGCGCCGCCTGTCCCAGCTCGGTGGCATGGCCTTGTCCCCAGGCCGCTGTGGCGAAGCGGTAGCCGAGATTCACGCGCTCCTGCTCCAGGTAAGGATGCAGCGAGATGCCGCCGAAGCCGATCACGTGAGCAGGATCATCCTGCGCCGCGATCGCCCATGGTCCCAGCCCGCGATCGCGCCACTGCGCCAGCCAGCCGGCCAGCAGCGCCTGCGCGCGCCCGATGTCGGGCAGGGGACCTGCCGGATTGAAGGTGTTGGTGGCGGCGTCGCCGTAGATGGCGAACAGCCGCTCCAGGTCGTCCACCGTGGGTGGACGCAGCAGCAGCCGTTCGCTGGCGCGTTCCATGAACGTCAGTCGAACGCCCACGAATACAGCACGTCGAGCGCGCTGTTGGTGCCGGTCTGGAAGCGCAGCGAGATGCGCGGATTGAGTTTGTAGCGCAGGCTCACCAGGCTCGACGCCGTGCTGGCGCCCTGCTCGAAGCTGAGGTAGGCGCGCGACGAGATGCGCTTGCCCACTGTGACCACGGTGCTTTCCAGCGCCGACGCGTCGCTCCCCATGTCGCGCTGCTTCAGGCCCACTTCGTCCACCCCGAGCGAGGTGGCGAGCTTGGTCTGGAAGCCGCCGGTGCCGCCCGCGCCGCCCAGCAGGGCGCCGGCGGCGGCGGTCAGCACGTCCTTCTCGCTGCCGCTGGTGGTTTCCATGCCGTGGCCCAGCACCAGCCACGACAGCTTGTCGCTGTCCGACACGTTCGGGGTCGACACCAGGCGCGCGGTCGGCGACTGCGCGGTGCCGCGCACCTGCACCCCGGCTTCGACGTTGGTCTCGGACAGCTGCTCGCCCTCGGGGCGCTTGCGCACCGCCAGCACGTCGAGCGAGGGGTTGTCGTACGGGCCGCTGAAGGTCAGGTTGGCGCGCTCGATCGACAGCCGCTGGCCATACGCCGCGTAGGTACCATTGAGGGCGCGGATGGTGCCGTTGATGCGCGGCTGGCCGCTGCCGGTCATGCGCACCCGCGCGCTGCCGGCCAGCGTGGCGTCGATGCCCATCGCGCGCAGGCGGAACTCGTCGCCCAGGTCGGCGCTGAGGTCAACCGTCAGCGGCACCTCTTTCTCTTTGCTGGTCGGCGTCGGCTTCTCTGCGCCGCGGCCGAGCACGATCACGTCGTCCGAAATGGTCGGGCCGCCTTGCGGGGCGAACTCGATCAGCGCGCGGTCGGCGCGGAATTTGCCCTCCAATGCGAAGCGGCTGGCGTCGCGCACCAGCGAGGCATTGCCGCTGACCTGCACGGTGCGGTCCGGGCGCGACAGCGCTTCGAGCTTGTCCAGCACCAGGCGCACTTCGGCGGTCGGCTGGCCGTCGGCGAAGCGCACGTAGCCGGAGGCGGCGGCGCTGCCCTGGCGGCCCTGGAACGTCAGGCGCTCCAGGCGCAGCTGGTCGCCGCCGAGTTGCGCGCGCAGCTGGCCGTTCTGCAGGCGCACGCCTTGCTCGGGCCAGCGCACCGCCAGCCGGTCGCCATTGACGTCGCCGTTCAGGCTCGGGGCGCCGATGGTGCCGCCGGCGGAGAGGGCCAGGCGCAGCGCGCCATCGAGTTCCAGTCCCGGCTGGCCGGCCAGCGAGGCGAGCCAGGCGATCGACGGCATGTCGGCGTTCGCCGTCATCTTCAGCGGGCTGTCTTTTTCCAGCTTCCCGCCCAGCATCTGGGCGTTGGCTTCGACATTCGCGCGGCCGGTGCGGGCGCCATCCAGGTTGAGGCGCACGCGCAGGCCGCTACCGGCGACGTCGGCGCTGGCTTCGAACTGGCGCAGGCCGAGCGGCACCGGGGTGTCGCCGCCGACGATGGCGTCGCCGCGCTCGCGGAACACGCGCACGTTGCCGGCCAGCGAAGGCGCGGCGCCGACCGCTTGCGGGGCGCGCATGTCGACCGACCACGATGCGCCAAGCGTCAGGTCGCCGCGCGCGTTTTCGCGGATCGCGGGCGAAAACTGCGCCAGGTAGGTCAGCGGCACGTTGTCGGCGTGGCCGCGGCTGGCCCAGCGCGGACCGTTCTTGGTGAGCGTGTCGACCGTAATGCTGCCGCTGGCCAGCTGGATCACGGCGCCTTCGAAGCTGATGCGCTCCGGGCTGGCCAGGCCCATCGGGCCGGAGCCCGGCGCGCCGGCGATCGTGACCGGCACCGGCTTTTGCAGCGACATGGCGTAGCGGCCGCGGTTCTGCAGCGCGGCCAGGGTGCCGCTCCAGGTGTCGCGGTTCAAGCCGCCGCGGATCTCGGTGTTGGCGTCGAAAGCGTCGCCCACCGCCGACAGGCGCAGCGTGTGCGCGCCGCGGGTGCCGGTGGTCTGCAGGCGCAGCGACGACACGCGCGTCTCGCCGCTGGCGTAGTCGGTCACCTGCACGTCGCTCACCAACGGGTCGGCCGCGCCGCGGCCGGCGCCCAGGTTGGCGCTGGCACGCAGCGCGCGCACCGTGTGCACGCTCATGAGTTTCAGGTTCTGGCCTTCGAGCGATGCGGTCAGCGACGGCGTATCGGTGCTGCCGGACAGGGCGCCCGAGCCGCGCAGCACGCCGCCGAACTCGGGGCCGAGCGCGGCCAGCTGCGGCGCGTCGATGCGCCAGTTCAGGACGTCGCGCGCAGCGCCGAACGCGCCCCTGGCGGCGACCACGTTGGGGCCGACGTGCAGGTCGACGTCGGCGTTCGACACGTGGCGGCGGTCGGCGTTCAGGCGCGCATGGCCCCAGAACGGGGAATTCGACAGCGTCGAATCCTTGACTTGCAGGTCGACGTTGCCGCGCCAGTCGGCGCCGGCGCGGCCGCTGCCGCTGAAGCTCGAGTTGATGCTGGCCGCCAGGGGCGAGCCGAAGGCGGCCGGGTTGAAGCGCTGGGTGGAGCCGCTGGCCTTGACCTCGACCGCGCGTGCGTTTTCGGGGCCGCCAAGCCAGGCTTCGCCGCTGGCTTGCAGGTTGCCGCTGCCGTTCTTCTTCTGGGCCGCGACCCAGCCCAGGTTCTGGGCGTTAACTTCGAAGGTGGTGCGCGGCGCCGCCATGGTGCCGGTGGCGACGCCGTTGGCGACGACCGCGCCATACAGGTCGCTGCGCACCGCCGCCAGCTGCTTGCCGTCGAGGCGCCATTGCAGGCGGTCGCCGGCGCCGCCGAAGGCGCCGTTCATGGCCACCGTGTTCTGGCCCAGCGCCAGGCCGGCGTCGATGCCGCTGATGCGCTTGGCGTCGGCGGTGAGCTTGCCTTGTCCGCTCAGGGCCTGGTTCATCAGGCGGCTGTTCTTGATTGCGAAGTCGGCGTCCACGCGCCACTCGGGCGCCACCGCGCCGGCGGCGTTGACGGTGGCGTTGATGTCGGCCGCCGGCAGGTCGCCGAAGGCGGACGGGTCGAAGCGGTTGGCGTTGACGGTGGCCTTGAACGCCTTGGCCTGGTCCAGATTCATGCTGCCGCTGGCGGTGATGCTGCCGCGGCCGGCCGACAGGCGCGCTTCGCGCAAGGTCGCCACGTTGTTCTCGAGCGAGGCCAGGGCCGACAGGCGCAGGCCGGCGTCCGCCAGGTTCGCTTCCAGGGTTTGCCTGGTCGCTTCGTTGGTGACGGCGATGTCGCCCTTGATCGCGGTCGGCTTCATGGCCGAGTGGAGCTGCTTGAGGTCGATGCGGTCGGTGTGCAGCGCGAAGCGCGCGGTGCCGATGCCTTCTTCGTCCTTGCCGCGCTGGACGCCCCCGGTGCCGGTGAATTTACCCGCAGCGCCGAAGTCGAGCAGCACGTCGGACACATTTAACGCCGACAGATTGCCACCCAGCTGGCCGCGCGCCGCGCGCAGCGGCAGGCGCCCCTGGTCGATGGTGCCGGCCGGGCCGTCGTTGGTGATGTCGACGTTGCCGCTGATGTTGCGATTCGCATCGAGCTTGCCGGCGAGCGCGAAATTCAGGTCGGCGGTCGGCAGCGCCGGATTGAAGAAGCCCGGGTCGACGTTGCGGCCGCTGATGCGCAAGGAGCGCAATGGAATCTCGGCGAACGGCGCGATCTCGAAATGGGCATTGCCCACCGCGCGCCCGGCCTGGCCGCTGGCGTCCACCAGCGTCGCATTCTGCAGGTCGCCGCCGACCTTCAGGTTCAGCTGGGCGGCGCGCGCGCCGGCGCTGGCCTGCGACTGGGTCAGGCTGCCGGTGGCGCCAATCTTGAACGGGCGCTGGGCGCCAACGGTGGCATTCGCCGCCACCTGGCCGAACGGCGTGCTGGCGGCGGCATCCCGCACCACCCAGCTCTGCTTGTCGCCCTTGACGCGCGCGCGGATGTTGTCGACGCGGGTTTCGGCGCCGGCCAGGTTCACGATCGTCATGCGCGCCAGGCGCGCGTCGTCCAGCTCGACCTTGAACGGCGGGGCCAGGCTGGCCGGCAGCACGGTCGGTTCGTCTTCACTTTCCTTGAGCGTCTGCATGCGCACGCTGGCGGCCCACAGTTTGTCGACCAGGATGCCGCGCGACAGGATCTGGGCCGGCGACCAGTCGACGTCGATCTTCTCCGCCGTGATGACCTGTTCCGGCGTGCGCCACACCAGGCGCTCGATGTGCATCGAGTTGTACAGCGAACCGGAGACGCCCGTAAGCGTGAGCTTGCCGCCGGTGGAATTGGCGACGCGCTGGGCGATCATCTGCAGCGTGGTCTCGCGGCCCAGGTACCACAGGGTGCCGCCGATGATGACGCCGGTGACGGCGACGCCGATGGCGACCCGGCGCGGCCATTTGCGCTGTTTTGGCGCGGGGGTGTGGTCCGGCGCCGCGTTGTTGTCAGGTGTATCCATCAGAACGTGAATCCAAGTGAGAAGTGCAGGCGCGCCTTGCGCACCGCGTGGCCGTAGGCCAGGTCGACGTTGATCGGGCCGACCGGGCTGCGCCAGCGCGCGCCGACGCCGTAGCCCGATTTCGGATTGATCGCGCCGAAGCTGTCGGCGGCGTTGCCGACGTCGTAGAACACGGCCGCGCCCCAGGGCGGCTTGAACCAGTACTGGTATTCGGCGCTGGCGGTGGCCAGCACTTTACCGCCCACGGTGGCGCCGTTTTCCTGCACGCCCAGCTCCTGGTAGCCGTAGCCGCGCACCGACTGGTCGCCGCCGGCGCGGAACAGGAAGGTGCTCGGCACGCCCAGCTTGTCTTTCGAGACCACCGCGCCCAGTTCGGCGCGCACGACCAGCGTGCCTTTCTCGCCCAGCGGCTTGTAGCCGATGCCGCGCAGGTAGCCGCGCAGGAATTTCTCGTCGGTCAGGATCGGCAGCACGGCGCCGCCGACCTGGGCGTTGAGCACGTAGCCGTTGGTCGGCTGGATCAGGCTGTCGAGCTTGCGGCGGGTGATGCTGTAGGTGAGCGGGATGCTGCGCGTGTAGGTGGGCTCCAGGCCCTGCACCTCGCGCTTTTCGGCCAGCACTTCGAGCGTCAGGCTGCGCTCGAGCAGGGGCGAACCCCAGGCGCGGCGCGCCGCGATGCTGGCCAGGGTGGTGATCTCGCCGCGCAGGTCTTCGCGTTCGACGCCGGCGCTGACGCTGTCGTTGTAGCCCTTGGCGGTGGTCGGCCAGAAGAATTCGCCGCGCACGGTCTGGCGCCGTTGTTCGTAGATCAGGTCGCTCTTGAAGCGCTTGCCGAACACGTTCAGGTCGTCGTAGCCGAGCTGGGCGCGCGCGCCGGTGTCGGTCGAGAAGCCCAGGCCGGCCTCGACGTTCTTCTGCTTGTTTTCGGTCACGCGGATCACCACCGGCAAGGTGGTGGGGCCGGCGCCGTTGGCCGGCGTGGTGGCGGCAACGGCCTCGGCAGGCGCGCTGCCGGCGGCAGGAGCAGCAGTGCTAGTCGCCGGGGCGGCGGGCGTGGCCGGATTGGCGTCGTCGTCGTCGTCGTCCTTGATGTCCTTGATCTCGGCGGCCAGCACGGCGCGCATGTCGACGCTGACTTCGACGCTGCTGAAGTAGCCGGTGTCCTGCACCCGCGACTGCAGCGCCTGCAGCGCCGCTTCGCTGTACTCGTCGCCCGGATTGATCTTGTTCAGGTTGGTGATCACGGTGGGCGGATAGCGCTTCAGGCCGCGGATGCGCAGCTCGCCGAAACGCATCTCGGGGCCGCTGTCGAGCACTACCCGCAGCAGCGCGCGGCGGGAATCGGGATCGACCGTGGCGCTGGTCTCGACCAGGCGTGCGCGCGGGAAGCGCGTCTGCGCCACGTCGCGCAGCAGGCCGCGCTTGGCGTCTTCCCAGTCGCCCATGCGAAAACGCGTGCCGACCGGCATGCTCCAGCGGTTGCGCAGGGCGGCGGCGTCGAACGGCGCGCCGCCTTCCCCGAACGGGGCGAAGCCCTGCAGCACCAGGTCGATGTCGCCGACCGTGACCGGCTCGCCCGGGTCGACGATCACGCGCGCCACCGGCTGGGCGCCGCCGGTGTCGAGGCCGGCGGAAACCTTGGGCGAATAATAGCCTTCGGTGGCGATCAGCTTGCGCACCTGTTCCGGCGCTTCCTTGACCAGGCGCTGCAGTTGTTCCAGGTCGACCCGGCTGTTGCCGCGCCAGCGCATCAGGTCGAGGTTTTCCTCCAGCAGTTCTTCCAGCTGGCGTGGGGCGTCGATGCGCACGCGGTAGTCGACGCCTTGCGAGCCGGCGGCTTGCAGCGTGGCGCTGGTCTGTTCGGCTTGCCGGGTGGCGGCCGATGGTGGCGCCTGGCTGGCGGCCTGGGCGGCGTCCTGGGCGTCCTGGGACTCCGGGGCCGGCGCGGCGGCCGTCGTGGATGCGGTAGGAGAGGTCGTTGTGGGCGTGGTCGCCTGTTCAGTTTCCTGCGCCAATGTGGTAGAGGAAAGAAGCAACGCGCCGGCCCCCATTAACAGGCGGGGCAGGGGACGCAGGCAGCGGGGAATTGATTGTGTCGGCAACGTGGCACTCCATAGGCATACTCCTTGTCATCTTATCTGATTGGCAAAGTCGATGTCGGACGTGTAATGTTGCGTGTGCGCCTCGTCGCGCCGATCGCACGGCGGCGCCGGATTTGTGCCAGAATTCGCGGTTTCCCGCCGTTTTCGTTTCCTTTCACACTATGACCCTGCCTTCTTCCGATACCGCGCTCGTGCTGTTCAGCGGCGGCCAAGACTCCACCACCTGCCTGGCCTGGGCGCTGCAGCGCTATGCGCGCGTCGAGACGATCGGTTTCGATTATGGCCAGCGCCACGCGATCGAACTGTCGGTGCGCCCGGGGCTGCTCGCGAAGATGCGCGCCCTGAATCCGGCGTGGGATGCGCGCCTGGGCGAGGACCACATGATCGACTTGTCCCTGATCGCCAAGATCTCGGACACGGCGCTGACCAGCAACGTGGAAATCGCGATGCAGGAAAACGGTCTGCCAAATACCTTCGTGCCGGGCCGCAATCTGCTGTTCATGACGGTGGCGGCCACGGTGGCCTACCGGCGCGGCCTGAACGTGCTGGTCGGCGGCATGTGCGAGACCGATTTCTCCGGCTATCCGGATTGCCGCGACGACACCATGAAGGCGCTGCAGGTGGCGCTCAACCTGGGCATGGCGACGCGCCTGAAGGTCGAGACGCCGCTGATGTGGATCGACAAGTCGCAGACCTGGGAAATGGCGCGGCAGGAAGGCGGCGACGCGCTGGTCGACCTGATCCGCTTCGACACCCACACCTGCTACCTGGGCGAGCGCGGCGAAGCGCATCCGTGGGGACATGGCTGCGGCGTGTGTCCGGCCTGCGCCCTGCGCGCGCGCGGCTACGAGCAGTACGTGGCGAAGAAGGCAGCTTGAACGCGCCATAAAAAAGACCGGGACGAATCCCGGTCATGAAGGGAAGACGTTGTTGTTTTCAGACGGCGACCGATTTCTCGAGACGTTCTTTGCGCGCGCGGTGCATGAAGTACCAGATCAGGGCCAGCGGCAGCGCCAGTGGCAGCAGCAGGGGCGACACCGCCAGCGTCACGGTCAGCATCGCCACGCACAGCGCGCCGATCACGATCACGCCGACCCCGGCGAACACCACCGCCAGCACCACGCCGACCACGGCCGTCACCAGCACCGCGATCAGCGTGCCGCCGCCCGCGAACAGGGTAGCCAGCAGGAAGCCGAGCGGGCCGTCGATCTCGTCGCCGTCATGGAAGATGTTCATGCCGTCGCCGATGCTCCAGGTGAAAGAATTCCACAGCACCATGGCAATCAGGAACAGGATGACGTAAGGGGCTGCGCGTTTCATGATGGGTTCTCCAGTGGTTGATCGTTGCGTTGTGTGATGCGATGGTTGAACTTTAGGCGCGCACGCTCGCGCCGGCCATCGGCGTGCGACAGTCTGCATGTTTGGCGGGATGAATTGTCTGCCGGGGCGATGGAAGATTCCACCAGGCAGCACCGGGAGTTTCGCCTTGCAATGCGCAGGAGCTTTCCTATACTGACAGCCTGCTCTGTTACAGGAGGATCCTATGCTCGCTCTGCTTCATGGAATCCGGGACCACCTGGCCATTGCCACCAGCGGTCCCAAAGATCCGCCATCGGCGCCGCCCGCGATCCCGCCGATCATCATCAATCCATTCAACCGGCACACGCCGCTGCCGCCGATCGACCCGCGCCAGACGCCGGTCGGGCCGCCGTTGACGCCGCCGCCGGGGCCTGGCTGGCGCTGCTTCGGCATGGCCTAAGCCTCGCCTGAGCATCGCCTGAGCATTGCTTGGGCATTACCTGAGTGCGCGGGCTTTTTCACGGGCCCGGTTTCCTCTATGATCTTGGCTTTGGGCGCAATCGCGCCAGAGGAAAGCGACACCATGAACGAACAACCCGACGATTTCGCGGACGAAGAAGAGAGCGGTCCGGTGCAGGAACCGCGCCTGTGGCAAGGCAACGGCTGGACCGCGCGCGTGATCAAGAATGACGACGACGACGGCTGGGCGGTGGCGATGTACAAGGATGGCGTGTCGGAACCGGCGCTGGTCGGTCCCTGGACCATGGGCCGCGACAAGAAGAACCCCAAGCCGCTCGACGTCAACGCCTTCAATACCCTGATCAAGACCGCGTCCGAAGTGATCCGCCGCCACGAGCAGCACATGCACGCGATCCTGCACAAGAACCTGTACATCATGACCGAAGAGGGCGAACTGAAGGTGACGCTCGACATCGTGCCGGACGACGATGATCCGTATGCAATGCTGGCGGCGACGAACGAAATGAGCGAACAGGTGGCGCGGGTGCGGGTGGCGGCCAGCTTCAAGCTGACCCAGGCGTCGGCCCAGGCCTGGATCGAGAACGACTTCCGCGCGCCGCGTTCCTGATACGCGTAATTCTTCCGGCCGCGGACGATCCAGCACGGCGGCGAACTGCTAATATTTCCTCTACGCATTTTTAATTCACATAGATTTGTGGTGAGGAAGCATGGAACGTCTTGACCGGCTGGAAGCGGTCCAGTCGATGTTGCTCGAAATCGGGCAACTATCGACTGGCTGCAGCGACATCACCGCATTCATCGAGGCCGTGCACCGCGCGCTGGGCCGCATCATGTACGCGGCCAACTTCTACGTGGCACTGGCCGAGCGCGATGACGGCGCCGTGCGCTTCGCCTATTTTGTCGACGAAGCCGACCAGGCGCCGGACCCGGCCGAGCGCATCCGCCTTGGGTCGCCCGAGCAGTCGCCCACTGCCTGGGTGCTGCTCAACCGCACTGCGTTGACCCTGACCGGCGCCGACTTCGCCGCGCGCGAAAGCGCCGGCGCCAGCTATGGCCGCGGCAGCGCGCCCGAGCACTGGATGGGCTGCCCGCTGCTCGACCAGAACCACCAGCTGCTGGGCGCGATCGTGATCCAGAGCTATTCCAAAGAACAAACCTACAGCGTCGAGGATGAAGCGCTGTTCGCCCTGATCGCGAACCACGTCTCGAACGCGCTGCAGGGCCTGCAGAGCATGGACCGGCTCGAGCGCGCGGTGCAGGAGCGCACCGCCGCGCTGGCGCACGAGGTGGCCGAACGGCGCCGCGCCGAGCAGGTGCAGCACGCGCTGTACCAGATCGCCGACCTGTCGGCGCAGGCGCTCGACACCGATCAGCTCAGCGCCAGCCTGCACCGCATCATCGGCGAGCTGATGGTGGCAGACAATTTTCTGATCGGCTTGTACCACCCGGAGACGCAGGAAATCAGCATTCCGTACTTCGTCGATGAAAAGGACAGCACGCCGCCGGTGCAGCGCTTCCCGTTCGGCATGGCGATGTGCTCGTACGTGTTGGCCAGCAAGCAGGCGCAGTTGCACGACCTGGGCAGTTTCCGCCAATTGGCAGCGAATGGCGTGGTCAAGGAACCGCTCGGCAACACCGAGATCGCCAGCTGGATGGGTGCGCCGATGCTGGTGCACGATCAGCCGTATGGCGTGCTGGTGGTACAGAGCTACGACCCGGCCATCGTCTACACCAAGGCCGAGCTGGATCTGCTGGCCTTCATGGCCAGCCACGTGGCGGTGGCGATCGCGCGCATGCAGGCCGACCGCAGAATCCGCCGCGCCAAGCTGGAGCTCGAACAACAGAATGCGGCGCTCAACGACGCCCTGCACGCGCTGCAGGAAGCACAGTCGGAACTGGTGCGCCAGGAAAAGCTGGCTTCGCTCGGGCGGCTGGTGGCCGGCGTGGCGCACGAGATCAACACGCCGCTGGGCATCTGCGTGACCGCCACCAGCCACCTGGTGCAGGAACTGAAACTCACGCGCGAAGAACTGGCCGCCGGTGAAATGACCGAGGACAGCCTGGGCAGCTTCTTCGACATCGTCGACCAGTCATTGCGGATAATGACCACCAACACCCAGCGCGCGGCCAGCCTGGTGCGCAGCTTCAAGCAGGTGGCGGTGGATCAGTCGTCGGGCGACATCCGCAGCTTCAATCTCGAGGCCTACCTGAACGAGGTGCTGCTGTCGCTGCAGCCTAAGCTGAAGGGGCGGCCGGTCAAGGTGGACATCAGCTGCCCGAAGGATCTGGTGCTGGACAGTTATCCGGGCGCGGTGTCGCAGATCGTGACCAATATGGTGATGAATTCGCTGGTGCACGGGTTTGAACGCGACCAAAGCGGCAACATCACGGTGCGTGCCGGGATCGAGGCGGACGGCTGGGTGGTATTCGATTACGCCGACGACGGCGCGGGCATGGACAAAAACACGCTGGACAAGCTGTTCGATCCGTTCTTCACGACCAGGCGCGGCACCGGGGGCAGCGGGCTGGGGGCGCACATCCTGTACAACCTGGTGACCGGGGCCTTGGGTGGAACCGTGCGCGTGGAAAGCGCGCCGGGGGAGGGCTTGCGTTACCACCTGCGCTTTCCGCGTTCGCAGCGCAAGGAAAAAGTGGCAGCCTGATCGTAGGGTGGGCCTGGGCGGCCCCGCGCTCTGCCGCCGACGCGTTCAACCAGCGTCAATCAGGCCACCTGGCATTGATCTCCAATGCCCGATCCATATTCTTGATCAAAAGATCAACGTAGTACGGATCCAGATGATGCCCCGCCACTTCGCGCAAGTGCTCGGTGACCTTCGCCGGCGGCCAGGCATCCTTGTAGCAGCGCTTGTGACTGAGCGCATCGAACACGTCGGCCACCGCCACGATCCGCGCATACGGATGAATATCGTGCCCACGCAAGCCCTGCGGATAGCCATTGCCGTCGAAGCGTTCATGGTGCTGGTGCGCGATCACTGCCGCCGCTTTTAAAATCGGACGCTGCGAGCCGTCCAGGATCTGCAGCCCCACGGTCGGATGCTGCTTCATGATTTCCCACTCGTCTTCGGTCAGCTTGCCGGGTTTCAGCAGTACCGCATCGGGCGTGGCGATCTTGCCGACGTCGTGCATCGGCGCGGCGTGCATCAGCACCGCCGTCTCGTCCTCGGGCATGCCCGAGACCTGGGCCAGCATATGGCACACCTGCGACATACGGCGCACGTGGTTGCCGGCTTCGTGCGAACGCGACTCGACCACGTCGCCCAGGCGCAGGATCAATTCGGCCTGGGTGTCGGTGATTTCCTGGTTCAACAGGATATTGTCGAAGGCGATCGCCACGCCCGAGCAGAACACTTCGAGCAGCTGGGCGTCGATGTCCGAAATCTCTTCCACACCTTTCAGCACCAAGAGCGAAGCCTTGCCGCTGTTGTTGGGGAAGTAGCCGACATAGGTGTCGCCGTGCAGGCGCGAGATGCGGTTCTTGCGCGCGTCGTCGAGCCTGGCGACCATGTCCGGTCCCATCTCGTCCGCGCCCATGTCGCCGATCTGGGCCAGCACTTCGTACTGGCTTTCGCCGGTGATCACGCTGGCCGCCTTCAGCCGCAGCAGCATGCTCTGCTCGAGGCGCAATAGCGCCACCACCTGCTGCAGCAGGCCGTTGGCGAAGTCCTTCAGGCTGCGCTGCTGGAAGATGTGGCTGGAGGCCGCGATCACGCGCTCCAGGCCTTCGCGGTAAGTCTGCTGCACGCGGCGCGCTTCCTCGACCTTCATGATGTCGCGGTAGGCGCGCAGGGCGGCGAAGGTGGTGGTGAACAGCTTGGTGCGGTCGAGCTCGGTCTTTTCCTTGTAGTCGTTGATGTCGTAGTCGACGATCACGCGCTCTTCGGGCGCCTGGCCCGGCTGGCCGGTGCGCAGCACGATGCGGGTGAACTGGTTGTCGAGGTCCTGGCGCATCCAGCGCGCCACTTCCAGGCCGCTGTCCTCGCGCTCCATCACCACGTCCAGGAACACCAGCGCGATGTCGCTCTCGCGCGCCAGTACTTCCTTGGCTTCGGCGCCGCTGTAGGCGTGTACGAACGTCAGCGCGCGGCCGTCGAGGCGGAAGCGCGACAGGGTCAGTTTGGTGATGTCGTGGATGTCGGGTTCGTCATCGACCAGCAATACTTTCCATGGGGCGAGCTTGGGCGCGGCGGCGGAGAGGAAGGACATGACGAATCCGATATCGGGTGAGGGGTCAATGGTCGAGCAGACTTTGCTTGAGATCTAAAGATGCTCAAAGCCAATTTAATTGTAGTACGCTCATTGACCCATAACAACATGCAATATTAAAGTTGTGATTGGAAAATGTCACAACTCCACCCATCGCGGATGAATCGTTGCTGTCAGTACACAGTGCGGTTTATTCGTAGCGTTTCTGGCAACGCTCGCAATAGAAGCTGCGGCGCTGCGTTTTGCCCAGCTTGGCCTTGCTGAACGGGATGTCGCAGCGCGGGCAGATGGTCTTGGCGTGCGCCAGCCAGTGCTGCTTGAGCACCCACTGCTTCTTCCATTCCAAAAAGTCGAAGCTGTACTGGCGCGCTTCGTCGACCAGCGCGCGCAGCTTGGGCGCGGGCAGGGCGCCGACGGTGGACAGGGGGTGGACCCGGATGCGGAACAGCACCTCGTTCTTGATGATGTTGCCCACGCCCGAGAAGATGTCCTGGTCGAGCAGGGCGTCGCAGGCCAGCATGCCGGGCTCGGCGCGCAGCTTCTTGCGCGCGCTCTTCGGGTCCCAGGTTTCGGACATGACGTCGGCGCTGAAGTCATACGCCTCGAAGGTGGCGCGGTCGATTTCCTTGACCGAGCAGGCGTAGAAATTCATCTCGCCGCCATCGGCCACCTTGACCGACAGGCGCGGTACCTTGTCGCGGTCTTCGTCGATGCGATAGGTACCGAACAGCAAGAAGTGGATGCGCACCACCAGGTCCGGCATCTCGATCAGGAAATGCTTGCCCCAGGTATGCAGCTTGAGGATGCGCTGGCCGACCAGGCGCTGCGGGTCGAGTGCGCGCACGTTGCCGCCGGCATGGACGATTTCCTGCCCGATGAAACGGGCAGATTGTTCTTTGAGAATATATAGCGATGGACCTTCTGGCACGGTTGACCTCCTCTTGTGCCATCTTGAACCGCCTCCATTTATGGTCCTGTACGGAACCTAACATTTGGATACAAAACTGCGACGAACCGGGACCGGCCCAGGCAAGCGCGAGCAATGAAAGCGGCGTATATTCTGGATCGGGATGCTGACAGCATGGGAGAACGAACGATGAAGACGGTATGGATGAAAACGGCCCTGGCGGGGCTGCTCGCACTGAGCGCCGGGATGGCGTCGGCGGAAGTGAAGGTGACGTATATTGAATCGGACAAGTTTTCCGATCTGCCGTTCTCGCCATGGGACCGCAAAGACGTGCTCGAGCGCATCACCGAGCATTTCAACAAGCTTGGCGAACAGCTGCCGCAAGGCCAGGACCTGACGATCGAAGTCACCGACATCGACCTGGCGGGCCGCGAATACCCGTCCCCGCGCAGCGGCCGCGACCTGCGCGTGATGAAGGGCATGGCCGACTGGCCGATCATGAACCTGCGCTATTCGCTGACCCAGAACGGCCAGGTGCTCAAGACCGGCGACGCCAAGCTGTCCGACATGGCCTACCAGCAACGCATCAGCCGTGCGTCGGACAGCGACCCGCTGCGCTACGAAAAACGCATGATCGACGACTGGTTCGACAAGACCATTCTCGAGAAGAAGCGCGGCGGCTGAAACGCCGCAGCTGCAATGAAAGACGGCGCCCTTGGGCGCCGTTGTCGTTTCAGGGCCGCGGGTCCGGTGTGCCCTGGCCGCGCGGCCCGCGCTCGATGATGGTCTGCCGCACCGTGCGCAACGGGTCGCGCACGGTGTAGTCGGACGGCAGCACGAACAGCGCCGGCGCCGGCTCGGTGCGGCTCAGGCTGGCGAGCCGGTAGACCAGCGCGCCGCTGCGCGGGTCGCTGCGCTTGTGATAGACGATGATCTGCAGGTCGGGCGCGGTCCAGGTTTCGTTGCTGACCGTGATCGGCTGGCGGTTGCCGATCTCGCCGGCCGGGATCTGGTAGCTGCGCTGCACGCCCTTGGCCGCCACGCCGAAGAAGTTGCGCGTGCCGAGGTCGCGCGTGGCGGTGTTGCGCGACCACTTGGCGTCGGCGGCGGCGCCGGTGATCATGGGGCCGATCTGGGCCGCCAGCCGGGTGAGCTGCGGCGCGGCCGGTGGGGCTGGCGGCGCGGGTGGGGCTGGAAGAGCTGCCGGGGCCGGAGGCGCTGGGGGCGCCGCGATGGCCGGGGCTGCCGGTGCTGCGAGCGGCGCAGGTGGTGCGGGTGGTGCAGGCGGCGCCGGTGGTGGTGGGGCGATGCGGATGCGCACTTCTTTCGGCCCGTCGCCGCGCTGAACTTCCTTGATGATGATTTGCCCGTCCTCGGGCAGCTTGCCTTCGCGGCGCAACTGCGCCACCTGGGCGGCGGCCGCCGCTGCGGCGCTGCGTGCGATCTCGCGTTCCTGGCTCGCGCTAAGCCGCGCCTGTTCGGCCGCGCTGCGGGCGACGTCGCGTTCCTGCTGCGCCGTCAGTCGCGCCTGGGCCGCCGCATCCCGTACCGCCTGCGCCGCGACGCGCGCGTGTTCGGCCTGCGCGCGCGCCATCTCGGCGCCGGCGCGGGCCATCTCTTCGCTCATCTCGACGTTGGTGGCGGTCTTGCGTTTCGGGTCCAGGCTCCAGCGCTTGCGCTGGACCGGGTCGTCGATGGTCACGCTCTTGACGGCGCCGCTCTCGTCGCGCACTTCGGTGCGGGTGCGGCCGGCGCTGTCGCGGTAGCTCATCGAGGTCGATTTGTTGACGATCTGGTTGCCGTCGGCCAGCTGCTGCACGCGCTCGGACACGATCCGTGCACTGTAGGGCTGGTCCTTGATGGCGCGTCCGCTGCCCATGTAGGTGATCAGGTTGTGGGTGCGCGGCGGCGCCGGCTCGGCCGCGGCCATGGCCAGGCCGGCTTCGCCCGGCAGGGATGCCAGGTCTTCGGCCAGGGCCGGGGAAGCGACGCCGGCGATGATGGCCGCGAGCAGGAGGTGGTGTGCTTTCATGATGTCCCCGTCAGTGATTCGAGTAGTGGTGTCAGTTGCTGGCGCTCAGGCGCAGCGCCAGCGGATGGCCGTCCGCCGCCAGCAGCATCTCGGCGCGCACGGTACCGTCCGCGTTCTGCGGATCGACCGGCACGCCCAGTGGCGCCAGCGCGCTCTGCGGCAAGTCGGCCTCGACCAGACGCGTGTCGGGTTCCCGGGCGATGCGTTCGAGCGACTCGAGCGCGATGAAGGCGGCGCCGTCGTCGAAGCCGACCAGCGCCGGCCCCACCGTCACCAGCCGCTGCGGCGCCAGTACCAGCAGCACTGCCGCCGCGACGCAAGCGAAGGCGCCGGCAGCGCCCCAGTGCGGCAGCGACCAGCGGCGGTACCACGGGCGTTGCTTGGCGAACTGGCGGGTGAAGGCTTGCATCAGTTCCTTTTCGACGCAGCGCGGGGCATCGTGTTCCGCGAGCTCGGCGCGCAGCGCGGCGAAGTGCGCGTCGAGCAGGGCGTCCGGGTTGTCTTGTCTGGTGTCCATGCTGTTCCTTTCGTTCATGCCAGGTGCGCGGGATGCAGCGCGTGCAGGCGCTTGGCCAGCGCAGCTCGTCCGCGCGACAGGCGCGAGCGCACGGTGCCCAGGTCGACCTGGCAGATGTCGGCGATTTCCTGGTAAGACAGGTCGTGCAGTTCGTACAGGATGACCGGGTCGCGGTAGTGCGGCGGCAGCAGGGCCAGCGCGCGCCGTACCTCTTCGGCCGTTTCGTTGTCGAGCAGGCGCGCCAGCGGGCCGGATGCTTCGCAGGGCGCATCCATCGCCAGCTCCAGATCCCCCTCGTCGTCGTCATCGAGCGCGCTTGGCGCCGGCTGGCGCCGGCGCGCCTCGTCCAGCTTGAGCGCCAGGTTGCGCGCCACGCCGAACAGGAAGTGCTGCAGCTGGCCGCGCAGCGGGTCGTAGTGCAGGCGGCCGTTCAACAGCCCCATGAAAGCGTCCTGCACGATGTCGGCGGCGGCGTCGGGCGCGCCGCAGCGCAGCAGCGCGAAGCGGTACAGCGGACCCTGGTGCCGGCGGTACAGCGCCGTGAACGCCTCGGCCTTGCCGGCGTGGAGCTGGCGCAGCAGGTCGCTATCGGCCTGGTCGGCGTATTTGCTGTCCTTGCTGTGCTGGGCATTGGGGCGGGATGTGGTCGTCATGGCGGTCTCTTTTATCGTATTCCGTCCTGGCCACGCGAAAGTTCCAACTATTTTTCAAAAAACAAACGCTCCGGGCCGGCGAGCGGGCGGAGCGTTGTTCGGGAAGGGGCGCCTGGGTTATGGCCACGGTAAGAAAAGGGCCCGGCGCGGTCAGTCAATCAGCTCAATCGATCCAGTTCACCCGCTCGAACTTGGTACGGAAGTCGTCCGGCATCGCCACCACCTGGCTGGTCTTGTAGTTGAAGAAAACAAACCCGGACTTGGCCATGGCGATCAGTTTCTTGTCGCGCGGGCGGGAAATGCGGAAGGTCAGGTCGCCACCGTACTTGTTGAAGTCCATCACGCCGACCTCGAACAGCAGCTGGTCGCGTGCATACGCTTCCGCGCGGTAGGTGGCCGCCAGGTCGGTGACGATGATGCCGGTGCCGTCGCGCTCGGTCTCGGCGACGCCGAACTCGAACAAAAAGCGCGCCCGGGCTTCCGAGATCATCGAGATCATCGACTCGTTGCCGAGGTGGTTGGCGGCATTGATGTCCGTGACGCGTACGGTGAGCGGCGTCGAATAATAGAACTGGTCTTCGGGGAAGGTGAGTTGTAATCGTGCCATTTATTGATTCTAGCCTCATTGCACGGCGGCGCGGACGATTTTATGGATGCTGCCGCTCGAGGTGATCATGTACAGCTCGCCTTCGGCATCCTGCCCGAACGACACCACGCGGCCGATGTTCGCCAGGCTCCAGTCGCGCTCTTCGGCGATGGCGCCGCTGGTGCTGGCATAGAAACTCTTCAGCCAGCCGCGGCAGAAATCCGAGAACAGGTAGCGTCCTGCCAGCTCGGGCAGCGCGCGGCCGCGATAGACGAAGCCGCCGGTGATCGAGCAGCCGTTGACGTCGTTCGGGCCATGCGCGTAATCGTAGGCGGGCAAGCTCAAGCCGTTGCGATCGCAGCTGCCGGCCTGGTAGCAGGCGCTGCCTTCCATGACGTTCCAGCCGTAGTTGAGCCCGCCCTGGCCGGCGCCGGCGATGTTGACTTCCTCGCGTTCGTCCTGGCCGACGTCGGACATGTACAGGCGGCCGTCGTCGAAGCTGAAGCGCCACGGATTGCGCACGCCCAGAGCCCAGATCTCGGGCCGTCCCGCAGATCCATCGCGATACGGATTGTCGGCCGGGATCGCATACGGCTGGGCGATGGTGGCGCGCGACACGTCGAGGCGCAGAAGCTTGCCCAGCAAGGACTGCGGGTTGCGTGCATTGCCTTGCGGGTCGCCGGCGCCGCCGCCGTCGCCGGTGCCCAGGTACAGGTAGCCATCCGGACCGAAGACCACCTGGCCGCCGAAGTGGTTCAGAAAGTCGGGATGCGGCACCTTCAGGATCACCAGGCCGGAAGTCGGATCGGCCAGCATCGGGTTCTGGCCCACGGTGAAGCGTTCGATGGTGATGTTGCGCTGCAGGTCGATGTAGTAGAGATAGAAATAGCCATTGCGCGCGAACTGCGGATCGAAGGCCAGCGACAGCAGGCCGCCTTCGCCCTCGAAGCCGACGCGCGCGATGATGTCGAGGAAGGGCGCGCCGCGCACGACACCGTTTTCGACGATGCGAACCCGGCCGCGCCGCTCGAGGACGAACATGCGCGTGTCGCCTGGCGGCGCGGCGAGCCAGCTGGGACTGTCGAGGCCGGAGACGACGACGCTCGTCGCCAGTGCGATCGCGCCGCCGGAATAGGCGACCGAGGCGCTGGCGTTGTTGCCGGCGGCGACGCTCACGGTCTGCGAGGCGGGCGCGGGCTGGTAGGTGGCGTCGCCGCTGGTGACCGGTGCGGCGGTCACGGTATAGCTGCCGGGCGCCAGGCCTGCCACGGTCTGCGAGCCGGTCAGGCCCAGCTGATAATTGTCGGGGCCTGTGATGCGCACGGCAGCGCTGGCGCCGGCGGGCAGGCCGGCCGTGGTGACGTTCAGCGTACCGGTGGTGATCGGAACGGGCGTGATCGGCCCGGTGGTGCCAGGGCTGCCCCCGCCACCGCCGCAGGCGTTCAACGCCATGGCGATGAACAGGGCAGTCAGTAGTCGAAGCAATCCGCGCAGATGTCCGGTCAGCATGCTCGCCCCCCCAATGTGATCCGACAGTGTGTTTTCTTGCTGAACAATTGTGCCGATGATTCTCGGGCATGCACGAGAAATCAAGCCCGCGACGCCCAGTATAGAGCGCAGCCACCAACATAAAGTTTGATCTGCGCTTATGTACGCGCTGTTCAGCGAGACTGCCCTCTGGCGCAGGGCATCGGGTCGCGTCGTGGATTGGCGACGGCCGATATGGACTGGTCGCCAGGCAGTGCTCTATCAATCGAATCCGGCACGTTGCAGCGCGGTTGCCGCCGAGATGAACAACGGTTGGAGCCGCTTTTGTTCTTGCTTCAGCATGGAAAAAATTATTGCTACCACCTCGCAACCTTTGTGCTAATCTCAATTCACTTCATTGTCTTTTTGATGAATTCACGGTTTCAGATAGCCGCATCAATATCAATTCCACATGCCACATGCAAAGGATCGAATGAAAAAGATCGTCATTTCGTGTGCACTGGTGCTGGCCGTAGTCTGCGTGTTTGCGCTGCCCGACTTGCAGCTTTTCTGGCAACAACTCGGACCGGAGCCGAAGGTAGTGCTCGATCGGACGATGCGAATGCAGACGGTCGACACGCTGGTGGCAAAGCTGAATGACCACTATGTTTTTCCCGAGAAGGCTCGACAGATCGAGGCGCTCTTGCAGCAGCGCCAGCAGGAGGGCAAATATGATGGGATCAGAAACGGCTACAAGCTGGCCCAACAGCTCACGGCTGACATTCGCAATGTGGCCAAAGACGTGCACATGAAAGTGCGGTTCGCCCCCGGACTGGATCTGTTCGATGAAGCAGACGAGCCGGCGCCGGCGTCCCTGGCAGAGTGGGAGCAGCGCAACAACTTCCTTCTGCGCCCGATCCGGCGCCACATGGCAACGCGTGGCAAGGTGCGGGTCGATCGTCTTGGGGACAACGTCGGCTACCTGAAGGTCTCCGGTTTTCCGGAAGCTTTCCTCATGAGCGACAAGTTCGCCGTAGCGATGGATCAGCTTGCCGATACCAACGGCCTCATCATGGACCTGCGCCGTAACGGCGGCGGCGACCCGCAAGCGGTGGTGTTACTGGTCAGCTATTTCGTCGACGAGCATACGCGCCTCAACGATATCTGGGATCGCGATACCGGCAATACTACCCAGCACTGGACGCACGACAAGCTCGACGGCAAACGCTACGGCGGCAAGAAGCCGGTCCTGATTCTGGTCGGCCCGGAGACGGCGTCCGCCGGCGAAGACTTCGCGTACACGATGCAGGCCATGAAACGCGCCACGGTGATCGGGCAGCCGACCTGGGGCGGCGCGCACCCGGTCAGCCCGTATCGCATCGGCGAACACTTTTATGCCATGATTCCCAGCCAGCGCTCGATCAGTCCCATTACCGGCAGCAACTGGGAAGGCGTGGGCGTCATGCCGGATATCGCAGCGACGCCGGACCGTGCGCTTGCGGTAGCCAGGAAGCACATGCAGCGTCGGCTTCACGAAAGCGCCTCGCTCGTCGCGGCGGAACATTGACGGTGAATATCTGGCTCGGCCTGATCTGATCTTTCTTTCAAGCTGCATGCCGGTTTTGAACCCATCGCAGATATACTCATGGTATATAAATTCAAGGAACTGTGATGGCATTCGGACTCGGTACTGCAGCCCAGGGCATGCTTCGCCTGGATGACAATCTCCTTCCCGGCCGGTTCTCGTACGCCGGCGGCGCCATGATCCAGGTCGCGGAAGGCACCCGCGATGTGACGGTCGACAAGATCTATCCAGGCCTGCCCGGGTCGGTGCCCAATACCTATGCCATCAGTGGCGGCGCCGACGCCGCCCTGTTCGCGATCGATCCCACCAACGGCTATCTGGTCTTCATCGACGCGCCCGACTACGAGGCGCCGCGCGACCTTGGCGCCGGGGCCGGCAACAACACCTATGAGGTCGAGGTCACGCAACGCACCGCCACCACGATCGCCTCGCAAATGCTGACGGTGCGGGTGCTGGACATCGACGAGCGGCCAAGCGGCGCGCCGCAGACGAGTCAGATGGGCTATCGCCAGGTCGAGGTGCGCTATGTCGCCGAAGCCGACGGCACGCAGCGCCAGCTGCTCACGATCGGGACCCAGTTCGTGTCGATGGAAAATGGCCAGGCGGCGATACCGGTTGTAGCGGACAGCAACGGCAAGACGCTGCTGAGCGCGAAAATCGCCTACGACAGCGGCGGCCTGACGGCAAGCGGCAGCGCCGCGCCGAAGGCGGCCGGCGCGTCGCTGGGCGACATGCTGCGCGAGATCGGCCAGCACACCGAAGCCGGTTCCGACGCACGGGCGGCGCTGAGCGACGGGGCGGCCCGGTTCCTGGCGGGTGTGGCCGCCGATACGCCGATCCTGTTGCAGACCATCGTGCCGGTCGCGGCGTTCGGCGAGAGTTATTCCAGCAGGATCGAACTGGCTAGCACGCCGGCAGATGGCGCAAGTCCCTTGAGCGCGCTGGTCATCGACGCCCGCGGCTTGGCGGGCGTGACCATCATGGCCGACGACATCAGCTTTCTCGCGCTGGCCGGCAACATCACGCTGAACCCGTTCTCCGGGCCCGGCGCGGGCGCCCAGCAAGTGTGGGCGGACGACGCGGCGCAAACCCTGAACCTGGGCGCCGGCAACGACACGGTGCATGCCGGCGGTGGCGCCGACACGATCTTCGGCGGCAGCGGCGACGACAATCTGTTCGGCGACGACGGCGACGATCTGTTGGTCGGCGGCCCCGGCAACGACTGGATCGACGGCGGCGCCGGTCTCGATACCGTGCGTCTGGAGGGCGCGCGCGGCGACTACGTGATCCGCGTCGAAGACGGCCATTTCGTGGTCACCGCGCGCCGCACCGGCGACGCCGTGGACGAACTCGGGAACGTCACCCCGCCGGAGGGAAGCGATCGCATCGCCAATGTCGAACTGCTCAATTTCAGCGGCGCCGGCCTGGATGAGTCCTCACGCGGTACCGTGCTGCGCATGATCGACGCACTGGAGGGCCGGGTTGCCACCCGCATCGAGCTCGATGGTTGGGAAGCGGAACTTGCGGCGGGCACGTCGCTGCTCGATATCTCAACCGCCCTGCTGGCGCGGTACGGCGGCGACGACGCATTGAGCGATCATGACTTCATCCAGTCGCTGCATCTCAACGGCATTGGCCAACCGGCCAACCTCAAGGAGCTGGGCTGGTGGACCGGATGGTTGAACGCATCGACGCGCGCCGACATCCTGCTCGACTTCGCCGAGTGGGGGCCGACGCTGATCCATGCCAGGGCTTCCGGCGCCACGACCTACATCGCCGACACCGAAATCGGCAGCCTGGTGCGCATGTACGATGCCCTGTTCGACCGCGCGCCGGATGCCGCCGGCCTGAATTACTGGATCGGCGCTTTTGAGGGCGGCAACAGCATCGCGGCGATTGCCAACGCATTCGTGAACACCGCCGAAGGAGGAATCAATGGCATGAGCGATGCCCAGCTCATCGCTCACCTGTACCAGGCCGGCCTGGAGCGCACTGCGAGGGCGGACGAGATCGCCGGTTGGCTCAAGTTGATGGACGACGCTAACCTGACGCGCGGCGACCTGTTGTTGGGGATCGCCGACTCGGCCGAGATGACGACGCTGGTGGGCATGATGAGCACGTCGATCGACCTGGCCTGATTCTTCGCGCCAGCCGGTAGCGTGCCTATCCTGGATGAATCCCCAGCGTTTGCCCGAAGTGCGCAATCAGCGCCTGCACCTTGGGCAAATGCTGGCGGCTACGCTGCCACACGATGTGCAAGGGCAGCCCCTGCGTCGCCAGCTCGGGCAGGATGATCTGCAGCCGGCCTTCGCGCAATTGCTGCTCGACCACCCAGGTAGCTAGTTGCGCGATGCCGAGTCCCGCTTCCAGCGCCGCTACCTGCGCTTCGGCCTGTCCCAGCACGATCCGTCCATCCACGTGCTGGCGCGCCAGCGGCGTGCTGCGGTCCTGGCCGGGATCCGTGCAGGGATCCCTGAGCAGCCACGGACTGGCGCTGCCGTCGGCGCGGCCGTACAGCACCGCGTCGTGTTCCAGCAGGGCGTCGAGCGAAGCCGGCGCGCCGTGCCGCGCCAGGTAGGCGGGCGCGGCGCAGAACACCAGCTCTTCGTGGCCCAGGTATTCGTGGCCCAGTGCCGCCGGCCAGGTATCGCCGCCGCCGATCCGCACCACCACGTCCAGCCCATCCTCGACGAGGTCGACGAAGCGGTCGGTGAACGAGACGTGCGGCGTGACTTGCGGATATTTTTCGGCAAACGCCAGCAGCGCCGGCATGCCATGCATGCGCCCGAACGTCGCCGGCATGTCCACCCGCAGCCGGCCCGACGGCCCGATCTGCGGCGACGACAGCATGCGCTCCGCGCTTTCCAGTTCATCCAGCACGCGCACGCACACTTTATAAAAGGCGGCGCCGGCGTCGGTCATTTCCAGACGCCGCGTGCTGCGCTCGAACAGTGGCCGGTTCAGGCGTCCTTCCAGGCGCGCGATGGCCTTGCCGACCGCCGAGTTGGTGAGATTGAGGCGGTCGGCGGCGGCGGTGAAGCTGCCGGCGTCGGCCACGGCGACGAAGGCCTCGAGGCCTTTCAGGCGTTCTGCAGGCGTCATTGCATCCTTTGACTGGAATTTATTTCCATAATTAAGGAGAAATTATATCCAACAGGAGAATTTTCATCCGACTTACCATGTCAGCTGGATAATTCTCGGAGTACATGCAATGCCAGCTGTTCAATCCGCCGCTAAAGCCGGCGCGTCCCACACTCCGGTCAAGGGCGGCGCCGCTTCGATCGCCATCCTGGCGGTCGCCGCCTTCGTTATCGTCACCACCGAATTCCTGATCGTCGGCCTGCTGCCGGCGCTGGCGCGCGACCTTGGTATCAGCGTGGCCAGCGCCGGCCAGCTGGTGACCCTGTTTGCCGTTGTGGTCATGGTCTGCGGACCATTCCTCACCGCCTGGCTGGCCCACATCGACCGCAAGCGCCTGTTCATCGCCATCCTGGTGCTGTTCGCGGCTGCCAATGGCCTGGCCGCAGTGGCATCGAATATCTGGGTGCTGGCGATCGCGCGCCTGGTGCCGGCGCTGGCGCTGCCGGTGTTCTGGGGCACCGCGAGCGAGACCGCCGGGCAGATCGCCGGTCCGGAAAAGAGCGGCCGTGCCGTGTCCACCGTGTACCTCGGCATCTCTGCCGCGATGTTGTTCGGCATCCCGATCGGGACGCTGGCGTCGGACGCGATCGGCTGGCGCGGCGCCTTCGCCTTGCTGGCGGTGCTGTCGCTGGTGATCGCGGTGCTGATCGCGATCAGCATGCCGGCCGTGCGCGCCACGGCGCCGGTGGCGATGAGCGCCCAGGCCCGCATCCTGAAAAGCCCCTTCTTCCTGGCCAATGTCGCGCTGTCGATCCTGGTGTTTACCGCCATGTTCAGCGGCTACACCTACCTGGCCGAGATGCTGGAGAAGTCGGCCGGCATCGCCCCGGCCCAGGTCGGCTGGTGGCTGATGGGCTTTGGCGCCGTCGGCCTGATCGGCAATTGGCTGGGCGGGCTGTGGGTGGACCGCAAGCCGCTGGCGACCACCGCCATCTTCAGTGTCGTGCTGGCGCTGGGCATGGCCGCGACCATGGCGCTGGCCAATACAGGCATTGGTTTTGCCGTCGCGCTCGGCGTGTGGGGCATTGCGAATACCGCGCTGTACCCGATCTGCCAGATTCGCGTGATGAAGGCCGCGTCCGGCGCCCAGGCGCTGGCCGGCACCATCAACGTCTCGGCCGCCAACGGCGGCATCGCGCTTGGCGCCCTGATCGGCGGTGTCGGCATCTCGTCGTGGGGCGCCGGCAATATCGGCTACCTGTCGGCTGCGATCGCACTGCTGGCCGTGCTGGCCGTGGTGCTGGTCGGCAAGCTGGCGCCGGCTGCGCCTGCTACCCGCTAAGCATTGTCTGCATTAAGGAGGAAATTGTTAATGGTCGATCTGTTCCAACCCTACGCAATGAATGGCATCACGCTGCGCAACCGCATCGTGATGGCCCCCATGACCCGCTCGCGCGCGCCGCATGATGCCGCTGACACCATGACCGCGCTCTATTACGCCCAGCGCGCCACCGCCGGCCTGATCGTCAGCGAAGGCACGCCGATTTCGCGCGAAGGCCAGGGCTACCTGTTCAATCCCGGCATCTTCACCGATGCGCAAGTCGCCGGCTGGCGCCTGGCCACGGATTCGGTGCGCGCCGTTGGCGGGCGCATGTTCGCGCAGCTGTGGCACGTCGGCCGCGTCTCGCACACCTCGCTTCAGGCGGACGGCGCGGCGCCGGTCAGCGCCAGCAGCAAGCGCGCCGAGGGCGCGGTGGCGTTCGCCTACGACGAGGCCGGCCAGCCGGGCTTCGTGCCGACCTCGACGCCGCGCGCCTTGAGCACCGAAGAAGTCCAGCGCATCGTGCAGGATTTCGCGAATGCGGCGGACAACGCGGTGCGCGCCGGTTTCGATGGCGTCGAGATCCACGCCGCCAACGGTTACCTGTTCGAGCAGTTCCTTAATCCGCTGGTCAACGACCGCAGCGATGCCTATTCGAACAGCCTGGAAAACCGCATCCGCTTCACGGTCGAGGTGGTCGACGCCATCGTCTCGCGCATCGGCGCCGGGCGCGTCGGCATCCGCATCTCGCCCTACGGCCAGCTGTTCGACATGCCGCCGTATGACGACACGCTGGACACCTACCGCGCGCTGAGCGCCCAACTGGGCAAGCGCGGCATCGCCTACGTGCACGTGATGGACCAGTCGAATTACGCAATGAAGGGCCAGGATTCGCCGGAAGCGGGCCCACAGTCGGCCAGCGCGCGTACCGAGGAACTGCTGCGCAAGATCAAGGGCGAGATCGGCAGCACCGCCCTGATCCTGGCCGGCGCCATGACGTTGGCGCGCGCACAGGAACTGGTCGACGCCGGCCTGATCGACCTGGCCGCCTTCGGCCAGCCGTTCATCGCCAACCCGGACCTGGTGGCGCGCCTGCAGCAGGGCCTGCCGCTGGCCGAACCGGTGCGCGAAACCTATTACGGCGGCGGCGCCGAGGGTTATATCGACTATCCACCGTACCGCAACGAGCAATAAATCCACGCGGATTACGGCCCCCGTGGTCCGCCTTCAGCATCCCGCAGTGAACCACCAACCATTGAGGAGAATTGCCATGCCAACCGATTTTGACCGCAGCGACAACCTGCACCGCCCGCCGCTGGGCGCAACGCAGGGTTCGACCACCAAACCGCTGATCGTGACGCCGACCTTCCTGACCCGCAGCGACGCCACGCCGCGCGGCGAGCGGCCGCAGGATCCGGGTTCGTCCAAGGACCAGGATGGCAACGAGGTGCGCGATCCTTCGCAACAGCCGCAGGCGCTGGCGCTGGAAGGCAATCCGAATCTCGCGTTCGAACACTGGGACGAATACTGGCGCAAGGTGCATGGTCCCAAGTTCGCATGGGACGAGCCGGGCAGTTCGTCGAAGCTGGTGCTGCGCTACGACCAGGTGCACCGCATCGCGTCCGGCCCGTCGTCGCTGTTTCCGCCGCCATACCGCGCCATGATCGGCGAAGACGGCCGGCTGCCGTCGAAGCCCGAGCAGCACGTGCCGCCGCTGCGCCGCCCGCGCTGGGACGGCTTCGCCTACATCACCTACGCCGAGCAGGACGACATCGAGAAGACGCTGAAGCAGGAAAAGTTCGACCAGCGCATCGTGGCCGACGAACAGGTGGTGTTTCGCATGGTCACGCGCGAGATCACGCGCGAATTCATCCTGATCCCGAGCGAACGCCATCGCGATCCGATCAGCCTGGTCAAGATCCACATGCGCGCGCCTGGCCTGTCGCGCGAGGAATTCCAGCAACGCCTGCTGGGCGAGCATGCCGACCTGGTGCTGGCGCAGGCATCGACGCGCGAGTTCGTGAAGCGCTACGCCCAGCTGCACAATATCGGCTCGACCCAGGAAGACCCGGAAGGCAGCAAGATCGACGCGGTTTCGGTGCTGAGCTTTGCGTCGCTCAACGACGTCGAGGACTACCTGGTCAGCGAAGACCACCGCGCGATCGAGGCGTCGGAAAACGCCCTGCAGGGCGAAGGATCGGAGTGGTGGACGGCAATCAACTACAGCGTGATCAACCGCCTGATGCCGGAGCTGGCGACGGAGCGCTGAAGCGGCCTGCTTACAGCGTGCCGGGCGCGCGGGTGCGGTTCTTGCTGACCACGCCCTGCGGATCGATCAGCAGCACGAATTCGGCAAAGCGCCCGTCACCGGCGGGCGATTGATACACCCAGGCTTCGTAGCCGCTGTCGAAGCGGATCGATTTGGTCGGTCCGAACGCGGCCAATACTTCAGCCCTGGTGGTGCGGCCGGCCACCACGGTTTGCTGCAAACGCTCGGCCGCGACCTGCGTCCCGGGCGGCGCCTCGGATTGGGTGGCGCAAGCGGCCACCAGCAGCGACAAGGCCAGCGCGCCGGCGGATGAACGGATCGTCATGGCGCCTCCTGCGCATCAATCATGTACTCGAATTCGACCAGCGTGTCGTCCGGCCAGCTGGCGTCCCACAACGGCACGTAATAAGTGCGGTCGAGCAGCACCTGGCAGTCGCAGAAGGGCAGCATGTCGGGCGTCTGTTCGCCGCCGGCGTACAGCATCGAAAACGGCAGCGTCTCGACACGCTCGCCCGCGCGCAGCGTCACCGAAAAGATCGGCCGCTCGGCGAAGAACAGGTAGTTGCCGTCGGGGCTGGTACACACACCTTCCGGGCTGCTGAGCGCATCCGAAATCCAGCCGAACATCGGCGAACTGTTCGACACCAGCCCGGCTTCCTTGCCGACCCGGCATTCCAGGCGCAGATCGCCCAGCCGGCGGCTGCCGGCCGGCACGCCGGGCGACTCGATGCGCGCGCGCCAGGTCATGCTGCTGGTCTTGCGACTGGCGAGCACGGCGGCGTCCTGCTGCAGGGCCTGCTCGTTGCGCGGCAGGACGAAGGTGTTATCGGTTTCCACTTTCACCGGCACCGAAACGGTGTCGCCGGCGATACGCAGCGTGATGCCGCTCATGTCGACCGAGGGCAGGCGCGGCAGCAGCTGGAAGCGCAGGGTGGCGTTCGGAGCGAAGGCGCGCTCGCGTTCGAAGCGCTCCATGCCGCGGATCATTTTGCGGTAGGACTTGTCAACCGGGTCGCGGGTCGACTTGACGTTGACCGTGGTTTGACCGGCGGCGTGCGCCGGCGACCAGGCAGGGGCCAGGAAAGCGGCCGCGAGGGCCAGTCCCAGCATGGAGCGGACGAGCTGCGACCGCGCCATGGGCTTACCAGTACCGGACGCGGCCGGTGTCCATGTGGACGAACTGCGAATCGGCGTAGTAGCCGACGCCGCCGCCCTTGAGCGACATCGCCGCTTTCTGCAGCGTGCGCAGGTCGGTGCCCGGCAGGCGGATGTCGATCGCCTTGCCGTCCATGTGCAGGCTGCGTTTGGCGACGCCGCCGCTGCCGTGGCTGCGCAGGAAGGCGTTCGATTCCGGCGCGCGGTAGCCCGAGATGATGTGCAGTTCCTTGCTGTTGTCGAGCTTGCTATTCAGCTGGCCCAGCAGCAGCAGGAGTTCGGGATCCATGTCCGCGATCTTGTTGCTGCGGTGGTCGCGCAAGACCTTGTTGATGTCCTTCAACGCGTCCGGAATGAACTCGCCCTCGGCCCAGAACGTGCTCTTCAGTTTTTCGCCGGTATGCGTGTTGTAGAAACGCAGGCAGCACTCGCCGGAAGCGGTGGCGGCTGATGCATTATTTACAAGCTGATTGGCAAAAACTGGGAGACTAAGGGAGGAGGAAGCGAGGAGGAGAGAACTTTTGAGGAAAGCTCGTCGTTGAATCATGTAGGGTGCCCTTACGCTGGTTCACTGATCCGACAATGATACGCTTAAAACGCGAAACGTGCAGATAAAATGTGGCAAAACGCCGCAAAACAACTAAGATATCAAATCCATAATCATTTTTTGAGTGGATTGTGTATGTTGGATATTGTCGAGAAGTTCATGCCGAAATGCCTGGCCGGGGCCGGCTGCTGCGGATCGTGCCGCAGTAACGACACTTTCCGAATGCGCAGCGCATGATCTGGCACTGCGCATTGATGCAAGCACACTTTTGTTTGTTGCCATCCTGAAAACTGCCTAGAATGGACAACGGCCCCGGCCGTTCACCGACCGTCGCTCAAGACCGTCGCCCGTCCTTCCCCGCACCCATCCAGGAGGAGCAGCATGGCTGTATCCGTTCGTCGTCCCGTCCGCCTGGCCGCAGCCCTGCTGCTGGCCACCAGTGTCACCGCCGTCCACGCCGCGCCTGCCAAGGCGGTTGCAGCCACGCCCGACATCCCGATCCCCGACATCAAGTACACCAGGTTCACGCTGAAGAACGGCCTGACCGTGCTGGTGCACGAAGACCGCAAGACCCCGGTGGTGGCGATCAACACCTGGTACCACGTCGGCTCCAAGAACGAGAAGCCGGGCAAGACCGGCTTCGCACACCTGTTCGAGCACCTGATGTTCAGCGGCAGCGATAACTTCAACAAGACCTATATCAACGCGATGGAGCGCATCGGTGCGACCGACCTGAACGGCACCACGAATACCGACCGCACCAACTACTTCCAGAACGTGCCGACCTCGATGCTGGACTACGCCCTGTTCGCCGAGAGCGACCGCATGGGCCACCTGCTCGGCACCGTCGACCAGAAAAAGCTCGACCTGCAGCGCGGCGTGGTGCAGAACGAAAAGCGCCAGCGCGAGAACATGCCCTACGGGATCGCCTATGAACTGCTGGTGACGAATACCTACCCGGTCGGCCACCCGTATTCCTGGACCGTGATCGGCAAGATGGAAGACCTGGACGCGGCCTCGATGACCGACGTGCAGGACTGGTTCAAGGGTAACTACGGCCCCAATAACACCGTGCTGGTGCTGTCGGGCGACATCTCGCCGGAAGAAGCGCGCAAGAAGGTCGAGCAGTACTACGGCGCCATCCCTCCGGGTCCGCCGCTGGCCAAGCACGACGCCTGGATCGCCAAGCGCACGGGAACGCACCGCACCGTGGCCCAGGACCGCGTGCCGCAGACCCGCATCTACCGCACCTGGAACGTGCCGGGCGCCTACACGCCCGAAGAAGCGCTGCTCGACCTGGCGGCCCACGTGCTGGGGCAGGGCAAGGCTTCGCGCCTGTACAAGCGCCTGGTGTACAAGGATCAATTGGCCACCAGCGCCTCGGCCAGCGACGACGTGTCCGAAATCGGCGGCCAGTTCGACATCACGCTCACCGCACGCCCCGGCGCCGACGTGGCGAAGATGGAGCGCATCGCCGACGAAGAGCTGCGCGCGCTGATGAAGAGCGGCCCGACGGAAGAAGAGCTGCGCCTGGCCAAGACCACCATCCTGGCCCAGTACACGCGCATGGTCGAGCGTGTCGGCGGCTTCGGCGGCAAGAGCGACCTGCTGGCCTCGTGCCAGACCTATACCGGCAACCCGGACTGCTACAAGGTCTACCTGCAGCGCATCAAGGACGCCACTCCGGCCACGGTGAAAAAGGCGATGAACGACTGGCTCAGCGACGGCGACTTCGTGCTGCAGATCGACCCGTTCCCGACCGGCCTGGCCGCCACCAATACCGGCCTGGACCGCAGCAAGGAACCGGCGGTCGGCAAGCCGATGTCGCTCAAGCTGCCGCCGATGCAGAAGGCCACGCTGTCGAACGGCCTGAAGGTGGTGCTGGCCGAGCGCCATGAAGCGCCGGTGGTGAACCTGCAGCTGCTGGTCGACAGCGGCTACGCGTCGGACGCGGCGGACATGCCGGGCGTGGCCAGCCTGGCGCTGCGCATGCTGGAAGAAGGCACGTCCACCCGCAAGTCGCTCGAGATCGGCGAAGACCTGGAACGCCTGGGCGCGACCTTCAATGCCGGCGCCAACCTCGACGGCTCCTTTGTGAGCATGAACGCGCTCAAGGCCACGCTGCCGCAGGCGCTCGGCATTTATTCCGACCTGATCCTGCACCCGGCGTTCCCGCAGAACGAATTCGCGCGCCTGCAGCAAGACCGCCTGGCCGCGATCGCGCGCGAGAAGGCCGAGCCGTCGACGCTGGCGCTGCGCGTGCTGCCGGCGCTGGTGTATGGCCCGGAGCACGTGTACGCGCGTCCGCTCACCGGCACCGGCACCGAGCAGTCGGTGCAGCGCATGACCCGCGCCGACCTGGCGAAATACCACGCCACCTGGTTCAAGCCGAATAACGCCACCTTGCTGGTGGTGGGCGACACCACGCTGGCCGAGATCACGCCGCAGCTGGAAAAGGCGTTCGCGTCGTGGAAGGCGGGCGAGGTGCCGAAGAAGGTGATCGCCCAGGTCGCTGCGCCCACTAAACCGCTGGTGTACGTGGTCGACCGTCCCGGCGCGCTGCAAAGCGTGATCGTGGGCGCCCAACTGGCGCCGCCGCGCAACAGCCCGGACGCGCTGCCGCTGGAGATCGTCAACGACGTGTTCGGCGGCACCTTCAGCTCGCGCATCAACATGAACCTGCGCGAAGACAAGCACTGGTCGTACGGTGTGCGCAGCCAGCTGCCGGCGGCGATCGGCCAGCGTCCGTTCATCAGCGTCTCGCCGGTGCAGACCGACAAGACCGCCGACGCGCTGCGTGAACTGGTGCAGGAGTACCGCAATATCGCCGGCCGCAAGCCGATCGCGGGCGACGAGCTGAAGTTCGCGCTGGAAAACCGCACGCTGCGCCTGCCGGGCAGCTTCGAGACCGCCGGACAGCTCAGTGGCGCTTACTCGACCATCCTGCAGTATGGCCTGCCGGAAGACTACTACAACACCTATACCGAGAAGGCATTGGCGCTGACGCCGCAGGCGGCCAACGCGCTGGCAGCGCGCAGCTTCGTGCCGGACCGGCTGGTGTGGGTGGTGGTGGGCGACATGACTAAGGTCGAGAAGGACATCCGCGCACAGAACCTGGGCGAGGTGCGCCGTATTGACGCCGACGGCAAGCCGCTGCCGTAAGTGAAACCAGGCCCCACCCGGCCGTGCGCCGGGTGGGGCGCGATTGCGGAATACTGCGGTCCAGGAGGATATCTTTATGGACCAACTGAACCTGGACCCGGCGCGCACGGCGCTGGTTTTGATTGATCTTCAGAACAGCAACGTCAAACGCGAACTGGCGCCGCACAGTGCCGAAAAAGTGGTCGGCAACTGCGTGCTGCTGGCCTCAGCGCTGCGCGAACGCGGCGCCCTGGTGGTGTACGTGCGCGTGCTGGTGAACGAATTGCCGGCGCTGCCGGCCGATGCGCCGATGCGTCCGCCGGGCGCGCCGGCTGCGCCGCCTGACGCCGCCCAGCTGGCGCCGGAAGCCGGTGTCGAAGCGCAGGACGTGGTGATCACCAAGCGCCAGTGGGGCGCCTTCTATGGCACCGAACTGGACCAGCTGCTGCGCCGGCGCGGCATCGATACGCTGATCCTGGGCGGGATCGCCACCAACTTCGGCGTCGAATCGACCGCCCGCGCGGCGTTCGACCGCAGCTATACACTGGTGTTCGCCGAGGATGCGATGAGTTCGATGGAGGGCGACGCCCACCATTTCGCGTGCGGCTCGATCTTCCCGCGCATGGGGCGGGTGCGCTCGACGCGTACCCTGATCGACGCGTTGCAGGCCGGGACCGGCGCCGCGTGATTCGCGGCGTCCGATTCGCGTCGTTTAACCAGCGCGCTGGATATCGGCCGTGATCTCGTACGCGCGCAGGCGCGCCTTGTGATCGTAGATCTGCGACGTGATCATCAACTCGTCCGGCTGGGTCTTGTCGATGAAGGCGCGCAGCTGGTGCGAGACCGTGGCCGGCGAGCCGATCGCCGAGCACGACAGCACGCTGTCGAGCATCATGCGTTCCGGCAGGTCGAGTGCTTCCAGGTAGCCGCTCACTGGCGGCTTGAGCTTGGTCGGACGGCCGGTGCGCAGATTGATGAAGGCCTGCTGCATCGACGTCGCCAGGAAGTGCGCCTCTTCGTCGCTGTCGGCGGCGAACACGTTAAAGCCCAGCATCACGTACGGTTTTTCCAACTGCGCCGACGGACGGAAGTTGGCACGGTACATCTCGATCGCCTGCATCATCATCTGCGGCGCGAAGTGCGATGCGAATGCGTATGGCAAACCGAGGTGCGCCGCCAGCTGGGCGCCGAACAGGCTGGAACCGAGGATCCACAGCGGCACGTTCTGGCCCGCGCCCGGCACGGCCATCACCGGACGGCGGGTCGAGCCGGCGAAATAATCCTGCAGTTCCACCACGTCTTGCGGGAACTCGTCGGCGTCCGAGGCCAGGTTGCGGCGCAGGGCGCGCGCGGTGACGTGGTCGGAACCCGGTGCGCGGCCCAGGCCGAGGTCGATACGGCCCGGATGCAGCGCTTCGAGCGTGCCGAACTGTTCGGCGATGACCAGCGGCGAGTGGTTCGGCAGCATGATGCCGCCGGCGCCCACGCGGATGCGCGAGGTGCCGGCCGCCACATGGCCGATCAGCACCGCGGTGGCGGCGCTGGCAATGCCCGGCATGCCGTGGTGTTCGGCCAGCCAGAAGCGGTTGTAGCCCCAGCGTTCGCCGTGTTGGGCGAGGTCGAGAGAGCGTTGGAAGGAGGTGGTCGCATCGCTGCCTTCAGCGATCGGCGACAGGTCGAGTATCGAGAAAGGAATCATGGTTCGCATGATACGCCGATGTTCAACAGCGCGTGCGGCGTGCCCCAAAAATGCCGGGCCTGCTTCTTGAGTGTTTCAAATTGTAAGCAAGTTGCACGATTTTCACTGGTAGTAACGCGACAATAAGCGACGTTTATCGTTTCCTCGCGGCTACCGTGCGCTGCTGTTCGACGACGGCCCCTACACTGGATGCCTACCTCGACGAATCAACGATGTGATTCACGATGTCGTCGGGATTGCCACTCATAATGATCAAAGGAGTACGCCATGAAAATGAATACGTTACTCAAAGGAATGCTCGGCGCCTCGGTCGCCGCCGCCATGTTCAGCGCCACCGCAGTTGCTCAAACGAGCACTACCGCAGGCCAGACTGCCCGCACCGGCACCAGCACCAGCCAGACCGGCAGCATGAACGACCGCAGCAGCGGCAGTTCGTCGGTCAGCAGCACCGGCAGCTCGCAGCGCGACCAGACCCGTGACCGCCGCGACGGCGTGACCGGCTCGTCCAGCACCACCGGCGCCACCGGCACCAGCGGTTCGATGGGCACCGGCACGACGGGCACCGGCACCAGCGGTTCGATGGGCACCGGCACGACGGGCACCGGCACCATGGACAGCAGCGGCCGCGCAGGCACTACCGGCACGACTGGTACCACCGGCCGGGTCGGCACCGGCACTACCTCGGGCATGACCGGCACCACCGGCACCGTGGGTAGCGGCACCGGCACCGGTTCCTACGGCACCACCGGCGGCACCGGTCACACCGGCTCCAGCGCCACCATGGGCGCCAGCGGCACCACGGGCACCGGCACCGGGACCACCGGTACCACCGGCGCCAGCGCCACCAACGGCGTCGGCGGCACCAGCTCGACCGGCGGCACCACCGGGACCACCGGTACCGGCGGCAGCGGGACGACCAGCGGCAGCGGCGGCGGGACCACCGGCCGCGGTTATTGATCGCGGTTTGCCAGCATAGTGCAGGGCGGCTTCCCGGCCGCCAGTAGTACCGCCGTTAGTACTGCCCTTAGCAAGTTAGCATTAGCACGTCATCCCCGCCTTCGCGGGGATGACGTTTTTGATGGTGGTGTGAGGAAGAAACGCTGCAGTCCGGCGAGCGTTTGAGCGTCTGATGTTACGGCCTTCAGCGCACCCCGCGCCGCGCACCACTGCGCCGCTCACGCGGCGGCGGCGCGGCGTCCGTCGGCAGTTCCACCTTCGCCAGCGCCGTCGGCGCCGGCCCGTGCAGCACATTGCCGTCGGTATCGAAGCGCGACGCGTGGCACGGACAATCCCAGGAGAGTTCGGCGCCGTTCCAGTGCACCGCGCAGCCCAGGTGGGTGCACTTGGCCGACAGCGCGTGTAGCGCGCCATCAAGGTCGCGGTACACCGCGATGCGGCGCAGGCCGTCGCGCAGCACCGCGCCTTCGCCGGGCGCGATCGCGTGCACCGAGTCGACGTCGCCGCCGGTCAGCCAGTCGCCGTAGCGCGCCATCACGTTGGCCTGCTCGCCGACAAACTCCTTGATCCCGTGCACCGGTTTGCGCGCCGGTTCGTACAGCGCGCTCCACGGATTCGGCCGCTCCATGATCAGGTCCGTGACCACCATGGCGCCGATGGTGCAGTGGGTCATGCCGTTGCCGGAGTCGCCGGTGATCAAATAGACGTTCTCGTCGTCCATCGGATTGCGGCCCAAAAACGGCAGGCCGTCGGCCGGCTCCATGATTTCGCCTGACCAGCGCCACGCCACCTCGAGCGCCATCGGAAAGCGCGCCCGCGCCCAGCGTTCCAGTTGGTCGTAGCGGTGCGCGGGATGCTCGTCCTGGCCGGTCTTGTGGTCGGCGCCGCCGACGATCAGCACATCGTTGCCGGCGCCGTCCTGCGCCAGGCGCACGTAATGGTACGGGTCGTCCAGGTCCCATAGCAGCAGGCGCGGCACGCCGGCGCGCGGCAGCCGCAGCCCGACCACGTAGCTGCGGTAGCCGGCCTGCTTGGTATGCATCACCACCCGGTCGTTGAACGGCGTGTGGGTGGCCACCACCACCGCGCGGGCGCGGATGGCGCCGCGGTCGGTCGCCACCATCTGGCGCCGGTGGTCGCCGCGCACCCGGTGCGCGTGCGTGGCGCCGTAGATGCGGCCGCCGCGCGCGGTGAAGGCGCGCGCCAGCCCGGCCAGGTACTGCAGCGGCTGCAACTGGGCCTGGCCCGGATAGCGCACACAGGGGCCGAACTGCGCGCTTAGACCCGGCACCGCCGGCAGCAGCTCGGCGGCGACGCCGGCGCGCACCGCGGCATCAAGCTCGTGCTGCAGGCGTGCGGCGGTGCTGTCGGCAACGATGCCGTCGGCGCGCGGGGCATAGGCCCCGACCAGGTAGCCGTCGAGGCGCTCGAAGCCGCAGTCGATCTGCTCGCGGCGCACGATGCCTTCCACCAGTTCCAGCGCGTGCGCGTAGCTGCCTGCCACCAGCCGCGCCTGGGCTGCGCCGAAGCGGTGCTCGATGCCGCCATACCATTCGTCGGGCGGGAAGAAGTGGGCGGTGGTGCGGCCGGTCTCGCCGGCGCCGATGCCGAGCGCGTCGATCACCACCACGTCCAGCCCTTCCTGCGCCAGCAGGTAAGCAGTGGTGAGGCCGGCGATGCCGGCGCCGATCACGCAGACCCCGGCTTCGAGGTCGCCGGACAGGGGAGGGAAGACGGGCACCGTGGCGGTGTCCATCCAGACCGACGTCGAGCTGCCGTTGCTTGCGCCGAGCATGGCGGGGTCCTTCCACGGGTGCCGATAAATGTGACGAAACCAGTCTAGCGCGGCGTGACAAAGCGGGGAGCACAATCGCAACACGGCTTGCTACCCGACGTTTTGTGGCGCGCCTGCCGCATCTTCCGGCTGCTTTTGGATGGACATGCGCATGGCATGGTTTTATGGCGTACCATCAATATTTATTGCATTTCAGAATTTATTAACCGTCATGAAGCCGCTTTCCGCCCCGCCCGATGCACTCGCTCCCAGCGCGATGAAGCTGTCCGAACTGATCGGGGCGCTGAGCTACGCGCTCGACATCACCGAAGGCCAGCCGGCGGGACACTGCGTGCGCTGCTGCTGGATCGGCATGCACGTCGGGCGCGCCGCCGGACTGTCCGGCGGCCAGCTCTGGGAGCTGTACTACACGCTGCTGCTCAAGGACCTGGGCTGCAGCAGCAACGCCGCCCGCATCTGCGAGCTGTACCTGACCGACGACCTCGATTTCAAGCGCGGCTTCAAAACTGTCGGCGACAGCCTGCCGCAGGTGCTGGGTTTCGTGCTCAAGCACACCGGCCTGAAGGCCGGCCTGGCCGAGCGCTTCCGCAGCGTGATGACGATCCTGCGCGACGGCCCCGAGATCGCCCACGGCCTGATCGCCACCCGCTGCCAGCGCGGCGCCGACATCGCGCGCCTGCTGCGCTTCCCGGACGGGGTGGCGGACGGCATCTATTCGCTGGACGAACATTTCAACGGCAACGGCAAGCCGGCCAGGCTGGTGGGCGAAGCGATTCCGGTGTATGCGCGCATCGCCCTGCTGGCGCAGGTGATCGACGTGTTCCATACCGAAGGCGGGCGTACGGCGGCGCTGCGCGAAGCCACGGCGCGCGCCGGCAGCTGGTTCGATCCGCAGCTGGTGGCGGCGTTCGAGAGCGTGGCGCGGGACGACGCCTTCTGGGCGGTGCTGGCCGGGCCGGATATTGACGCCGCCGTATTCGCGCTGGAACCGGCCGGCCACGAGGTAGCGCTGGACGACGACTACCTGGACGACATCGCCGCCGCCTTCGGCCAGGTGGTGGACGCCAAGAGTCCCTACACCAGCGGCCACAGTTCGCGCGTGGCGCTGTACACCGACATGATCGCCGAAGCGCTCGGCCTGCCCGAGCAGCGGCGCCGCTGGCTGCGGCGCGGCGCGCTGCTGCACGACGTCGGCAAACTTGGCGTGAGCAACAGTGTGCTCGACAAGGCCGGCGCGCTCGACCGCGACGAATGGGAAGCGGTGCGCCAGCACGCCGAATACACCGAGACCATCCTGGGCCGCATCGCCGCGTTCTCCGAACTGGCGTCGATCGCCGGCGCGCACCACGAGCGGCTCGATGGCGGCGGCTATCCGCGCGGCCTGAATGCCGACGACATCCGGCTCGAGACGCGCATCATCACCACCGCCGACATCTTCGACGCCATCACCGCCGAGCGCCCGTACCGCGGCGCGATTGCCGTGCCGAAGGCGCTCGAGATGATGGAAAAGACGGTCGGCACGGCGCTCGACCCGGCTTGCTTCGAGGCGCTCAAGCTGGCCATGGCGCGCACGCCGCCGGCCGTAGAGGCGCACGCGTAAACCGCGTCCCTCCCTGGCGCCGCCCGGCGCGCCATTGACCCCGCCAGCTGCGCCCCAAGATCATCGCCCTCGACCGCCCTGGCACATGACATGCCGGTCAAATCCTGTCACGGATAGCAAGATTTGACAAACATGGCTCTCCGGATGCCACCACAATCGCTGCACAAGCAGACATGAGACGCCCGGACGTCCCGGCTGTTGCGAGCGCAAGGGTGTGAAGATGACCAACCGGTTTTGGGAGAGCACATGAACGAGTTGATGGCACGGCAATTCAGGCCCACCGCGATCGCGGCGGCGGTGGCGGGTTTGGTGATGGCGCTGCACCAGGGGCATGCCCAGGCCCAGACCGCGCCCGTGCAGCCGGCCGCGGGCGACGCCCAGACCGTGGTCGTGACCGGCGTGCGCGCCGCGCTCGAACAGTCGCTGCGCCAGAAGCGCAATGCGGACTCGGTGGTCGAGGTGGTCACCGCCGAAGACATCGGCAAGATGCCCGATAAAAACGTGGCCGACGCGATCCAGCGCCTGCCCGGCGTGAACACCCAGTCTTCGGCCGGCGGCGAGGGCGGCTTCGGCGAGAACGACCGCGTCAGCCTGCGCGGCACCAGTCCCAGCCTGCAGCAGACTTTATTCAACGGCCACGCGATCAGCACCGGCGACTGGTTCGTGCTGAACCAGGTTGGCGGCAACGTCGGCCGCTCGAGCAGCTTCTCGCTGCTGCCGTCCGAACTGGTGGGTTCGATCGTGGTCCAGAAAAGCCCGACCGCCGACCTGGTCGAAGGCGGCGTCTCGGGCGCCATCAACGTCATCACGCGCCGTCCGCTCGACTTCAAGCAGCAGCTGACGGTGGAAGGTTCGATCCAGGCCAACTACAACGATTTGTCCGGCAAGACCGAGCCGCACGTCTCGGGACTGGTGAGCTGGAAAAATGCCGAGAACACCGCCGGCATCCTGGTCCAGGCCTTCTCCGAAAAAGCGGCGGTGCGGCGCGATGGCCAGGAAATCCTCGGCTACACCCCGATCAGCGCCACCAGCGCGGCGGCGCTGGCCAATCCCTCGCTGGCCGGCGTGGTGGTGCCGACCTTTATCGGCGCCGCCCTGTTCGAGCAGACCAAGAAGCGCGAAGGCGGCGCCTTCGACGCCGAGATCCGCCCCAACCGCGACCTGACGCTGGACTTCAACGGCTTCTATTCGAAGCTGGAAGCGCCGCACCAGAACACCAACTGGCTGGCGGCGCCGGCCAACTCGATCAACAGCCTGGGGCTCATCCCGATCGACCCGGTGGTGCGCAACAACACCCTGGTCGGCGCCGCCTTCACCCGCAACGCGGGCGAGGTCGACAACATCTACCGCCCCGACGCCGGCGGCGAATCGTGGTACCTCGACCTGAACGGCAAATGGCGCGTCAACCAGCGCTTCACGCTGTCGGGCAAGGCCGGCAAGACCCACGGCGTGGGCTGGGACCGCGACGACGTCTACTACCAGAACAACGTCGACGGCGGCATGGTGTACGGCTTGAACGGATTGTCGCCGGCCTCGGTCAGCTACCCCGGCGGCAATACGGTCTCGCCCGGCTCGACCGCCTGGGCCGGCGGCGGCGAATCGCAGTCGGTGGACAAGGAAAAATACGCTCAGCTCGACGGCGAACTGCGCCTCGACCACGACACCTTCCAGGCGCTGCGCTTCGGCGCGCGCTGGACCGACCACACCCGCACCGCCGAGCAACCGCTGGAAACCCGTCCCGGCCCGGTCGGCTTCACCAACCCGGGCCCGGCCTGGAGCGGCCAGCTGTATCCGGGCGACTTCGGCAGCGATTTGGGCGGCAACGTCGCGTCGAACTACTTCAAGTACGACGGCGCCGCGCTCGGCGCCTGGGGCGCGATCCCCGGCAACCGCCTGCTCGACTACGTCTTGCGCCACAACTGGATGAACGAATTCCGGGTCGCCGAAAAGACTGCTGCACTGTACGGCATGGTCGACTTTGGTGGTGACGGCTGGAGCGGCAACATCGGTCTGCGCGCGGTCGAGACGCGCCAGACCACCACCGTCAACCTGCCCGGCGGCCCGGCGCCGATCACCGGTTCGGCCTTTGGCGACTACACCCCGACCACCTTCAAGCGCACCTACCGCGACTACCTGCCAAGCGCCAACCTGAAATACGACGTCTCGCCCGACCTGGTGCTGCGCACCGCGCTGGCCAAGACCATCGCGCGTCCCGACTACAGCGCGCTGGGCGGCTCGGTCTCGCTCAACGACGACGCCCTGAGCGGCAGCGGCGGCAACGTGAATCTCGATCCGGTGCGCTCGACCAACTTCGACATCGGCGCCGAGTGGTACTACGCGCCCAAGGCGCTGCTGTCGGCCGGCCTGTTCTACATGGACCTGCGCTCGATCGTGGCCCAGGGCACCACGACCGGCACCTACTACAACAACAAGCGCGAAACGCGCACCGAGTACCAGATCACGTCGCCGTACAACACCAGCGGCAAGAACCGCGGCGTGGAACTGAGCTGGCAGCAGCCTTTGGCGAACAACTTCGGCATGCTGGTCAACTACACCTTCGCCGACGGTGAACTCGATGACGGCGGCGAACTGCTCAACTCCTCGCAGAACACCTACAACGTCACCGGCTACTTCGAGAACGAACGCTTCTCGGCGCGCCTGGCCTACAACTACCGCTCGCGCTACAAGGCCGGCGTGGACCGTGGCGCCAGCCAGCACGTGGACGGCATGCCGTCGCTGGCGGCCTCGCTCAACGTCAAGCTGAGCGAGCAGCTGACCCTGACCTTCGACGCGCTCAATCTCACCAACGAGACCATCAAGATGTATGCCGAGAACCACGACCGTCCGCGGGCGTTCTATTCCAACGGCCGCACCTTCTATCTCGGCCTGCGCGGCAAGCTGTAGATGTCGGCGCGGCGGCTCCCATCCCGGGCGATCGGCGTCGCCTGGGAGTGCCTCACCAACTTCACGCGCGACGACGCCTTCACGGCGCGCCTCAGCCTCAGTAACGATGGACCCGGGCAGATCGCCCCCGGCTGGGCGCTGTACTTCAATACCTGCCGCAAGGTGCTGGCGCCCAGCGTCACGCCGGGCTACGCGATCGCGCACGTCAACGGCGACCTGTTTTGCCTGACCATGCCCGACGGCGGACCCTGGCTGCCGGGGCAGCGCCACACGATCGAGTACGAGGCGCTGCACTGGGCGATCAGCATCACCGACGCGCCGCTGGGGTTCTACCTGGCGCCGGGCGACGGTGGTGCGGCGGTCGACCTGGGCGACCCGCTCATCGCGCCGTTCGCCCGGCTGGAACAGCGCCAGCGCATGCGCGGCGACCTGCTGCCGACCGCCGACGCGGCCTGGCGTTTCGAGCAGAACGCGGCGCTGTCATTGCTGCCGCTGGACGACGTCGGACGCATCACGCCGCGTCCGCGCAGCGCGCGCTTCGACGCGCGCCGCTGCCTGCTGGGACGCGCCACGCGCATCGAGCACGGGGCAAGGCTGGACGGCGAAGCGGCTTGGCTGCGCGCGCTGCTGGCCGCGTTGCCGCAGAATGGCAACGACAGCGTGATCGTGCTGGAGACCGGCGCGGTCGATGTGGGTGAGGCCGATCCGGCACTGGCGCACGAAGCCTATTGGCTCGAGATCGCCCCGGGGCGCGTGCTGCTGCGCGGCGCAAGTAGCCACGGCGTCTTCAACGGCCTGCAAAGCTTGGCGCAGCTGTTTGACACCGAAGGCGCGCTGCCGGCAGGGGCGGTGCTGGACGCGCCGCGCTTGGCCTATCGCGGCCTGATGCTGGACGTCGCGCGCCACTTCTCCAGCGTCGACACGGTGCTGCGCCTGCTCGACTGCATGGCGGCCTATAAACTCAATCGCTTCCACTTCCACCTGACCGACGACGAAGGCTGGCGCCTGGCGATCGGCGCGCTGCCCGAACTGACCCTGGTCGGCGCGCGCCGCGGCGTGCCGCGTTCTGGCGAAGCGCCATGCCTGCTGCCATCGTTCGGCTCCGGCGCCGCCACGAACGGCTCGAACGGCAGCGGCTTCTATACGGCGGCCGATTTCGTGACCATCCTGCGCTACGCGCATGCGCGCCACATCGAGATCATCCCCGAATTCAACATGCCGGGCCACGCGCGCGCAGCGGTGGAGGCGATGCGGGTGCGCCACGCGCGCCTGCTGGCGGCCGGCGACGCCGAGGGGGCGGCCGAATACCTGCTCAGCGACCCGGACGACGCCTCGCGCTATGAATCGGTGCAGCTGTGGCACGACAACGTGATGTGCATCGCCTTGCCCTCGGTCGACCGCTTCATCGACACCGTGGTCGGTGAAGTGGCGCTGCTGTACCGCGAAGCCGGCGTGCCGCTGCGCGTGCTGCATACCGGCGGCGATGAGGTGCCCGCTGGCGCCTGGCTTGGCTCGCCCGCCTGCCAGCGCTTGATGCAGGAACGCGGCTGGCATGACGTGCGCGCGCTGCGCGCCGACTTCCAGGCGCGCTGCCGCGCGATCCTGGCGCGCCACGGCGTCGCCTTCGCCGGCTGGGAAGAGACGGCGCTGGCCTCCGACGCCGACGACGCCCGGCGCGACTTCCACGTCTACGTCTGGAACAACGGCTGGGGCTCCGGCCAGGAAGATTGCGCCAGCCGCCTGGCCAACGCCGGCCACCAGGTGGTGCTGGCCAGCGCCGCCAGCCTGTACTTCGACTTCGCCTACGCCAAGCATCCGGACGAACCGGGCTACTACTGGGCCGGCTTCGTCGACACGCGCGAACCCTTCGGCCTGTGTCCACTCGACGCGCCGCTGCTGCCCGCGCACGACGCCATGGGACGTGCGCCCGACCCGGCGCAGGTGGCGGCGCTGGCGCCGCTGGACGCCGCCGGCCGCGCGCGCATCCTCGGCGTGCAGGGGCAGCTGTGGGGCGAGAACATGCATTCGCGCGCGCGCCTCGAATACCTGGCGCTGCCGCGCATGATCGGCCTGGCCGAGCGCGCGTGGGCGCCCGATCCGGGGTGGCACGCGGCCGGTGGCAAGGCAGCACTGGCCGCCGACTGGAACGAATTCGCCAACCGCCTCGGCCAGCGCGAGCTGCCACGGCTGGACCGGACGCCGGACCCCTGGCATTACCGCCTGCCGCCGCCGGGCGCGCTGCTGGCGGACGGCCGGCTGCAGGCGAATATCGCCTTGCCGGGCGTGCGCGTGCATTACACTCTGGACGGCAGCGACCCGGGCGCGCACAGTCCGCGCTACGCGCATCCGGTGGCGCTCGAAGGGGCGCGGGTGGTGAAGCTGGCCAGCGTCGACACCCGTGGCCGCGTGGGCCGCATCGTCACCTTGATTCCGGAGTCGCCATGACCGCGATGCATCCACCGTCCGCTGTAGCACTCGCGCCCCGGCGCCATCCCTTGTCGTGGGTGCCGACCCTGTACCTGGCGCAGGGCCTGCCGTTCTACGCGGTGGCGCTGGTGGCCGGCCAGATGTTCAAGAGCATGGGCGTGCCGAACGAGCAGATCGCGCGCTGGACCGGCCTCCTGGGCCTGGCCTGGGCCTTCAAGGCGCTCTGGAGTCCCTTCCTCGAACTGGCCCCGAGCCGGCGCATGGCGGTGGTGGCGTGCCAGGTCATCGGCGGCGCCTGCCTGGCGCTGGTGGCATTGGCGCTGCAGTTGCCGATGTGGTTCGCGCTGTGCCTGGCCTTATTGGCGTTGGTGGCGCTGGCCTCCGGCACGCACGACATCGTCGCCGACGGCATCTACATCGCCAGCCTCGACGCGCGCGAGCAGGCCGCCTACGCCGGCTGGCAGGGCGCCTTCTTCAACGCCGCCAAGTTCCTGTCGCTGGGAGGACTCTTGATTCTGGCCGGCGAGCTGGAACGGCGCCTGGGCGTGACGTCCGCCTGGAGCACCGTGTTCCTGCTGCTGGGCGGCCTGATGGCGCTGCTCGGCCTGTACCACGTGCGCGCATTGCCGGCCACGCCACGCAGCGTCGCTCAGGCGGGACAGAGCATGCGCGCGATCGGCGCCACGCTGGCGGACGTGATCAAGACCTTCTTCGCCCGTCCCGGCATCTGGGTCGCGATCCTGTTCATCATCCTGTTCCGCGCCGGCGAAGGGCAGATCCAGTCGATCGGCCCGCTGTTCCTGCGCGACGCGCGCGAGGTCGGAGGGCTCGGCTTGAGCACCTCCGAAGTGGGCTGGGTCTACGGCACCGTCGGCACCGGCGCCTTTTTGGCGGGTAGCATCGCTGGCGGCTACTTCACCGCCTGGCTGGGCTTGAAGCGCGCGATGCCGTTTCTGATCGTGGCCATGAACCTGCCCAACGCCGTGTTCTGGTACCTGAGCGAGGCGCAGCCCGAATCGCTGCCGCTGATTGCCGCCGCGCTCGGGATCGAGATGTTCGGCTACGGCTTCGGCTTCGTCGGCGTGATCCTGTTCATCATGCAGGTGCTGGCCAGCGGCCGCTACCAGGCCGCCCACTACGCCCTCGGCACCGGCTTCATGCAGCTCGGCTTCGTGCTGTTCCGGACCATCAGCGGCGACATCCAGGCGGCGCTGGGCTACCGCGATTTCTTCGTGTGGGTGCTGGCGGCGAGCGTGCCGGTGCTGGTGCTGAGCCGGTTCATGCGGATCGGGCCGGCGAACGGCAATCCGACATCGAACACGTAGGGTGGACCGGGGCGCGCAGCCGGCTTGTCCGTCCACGCTACCGTTTCTTAACCGGCAACGCCAGCCACCCCTGCCAGCCGCCGTCCGCCTTGCGTTCGACGCGCTGGATATGCGGCCGCGTGCTGTCCAGCCGCCACACTGCCTGGCGTTCCAGCCAGTCCTCATACATGGCGCGAAAGCGCGGCCACTCGCCGCAGAAGTCGAGACAGGCGTAACTGCCGGCCGGCAGCAGGCGCAGGCCGAGCGCCGGGTCGTCCAGCACGGCGGCGTCGGCACCGAAGTCGTAGCAGTATTCGCGCTCGCCGGTAAAGCCCGGATCTTCGTCGAACACGCCGTACCAGGGCGCGCCGCGCGCCACGCCGGCCGCGTCTTCGCAGGCGCCGACGAAACCGTTGCAGGCCAGCGCCAGCGCCGCGCCGGACTGGCCGAAGAAGCGCTGGTAGCGCAGCCGCACCGCCGGCAGGCTGCGCACGGCGACGCGCGCCGCCACGCTGCCCGGCTCGGGCGCGCAGTAGGGCGCCTGCAGCGCCGCCAGGTTGCTCGGCTCGGCCACGAAGAAACTGACGTCGCTCTCGCGCCCGACCTGGGCGTCCATATAGGCGCGCCAGCCGCCTTCGCGCCAGGCCTTGGCCGACATCGCGAACTGCTGGCGGAAGGCCTTGGCGAACGCCGCGTTGGACGGAAAGCCGCAATCCTGGGCGATGCGCCCGACCGCGACGTCCGGCTCGTGGCGCAGCAGGTGGGCGGCGCGGCGCAGGCGGCGCTTTCTCTGGTATTCGACGGCCGAGAAGCCGGTCAGCTCGCGGAAGATGCGGTCGAAGTGGTAGCTCGAGTAGCTGGCCGAAGCGGCCAGGCTGCCCAGCGCCAGCGGGTCGCCGACCGAGTCGAGCATCAGGTCCATCACTTCGTACAGGCGCGATATGCGCGTGATGCGGGGCGAGCGCAATGGCTGGCAGGCAGAAGGCAGGGCAATATCGGAACCGGTTTGCATCGCGCGACGTGTTTACGTGGTTACAGCGATTATGCGTCCAAACGCTTCGCTTGGGGCTCGCAGCGTGGCGAAATGTGCAAGTACGCGCATGTGGATGTGGCGTCGATGATGAAGCGCGGGCTTGCCAGCAATTTACTGCCAGATGTGGGGCGAAACCGACAGCGTGTGCGTACAAATCGGCTATTGCTCCGCAATAATTCGATGCATGGAATATAATTACATTTGCTTTCAAATATATCTACCCATAGGTATCTTCCCATAAATTTCGACGCCTGCGTGCGTTACTGTCTCAGGAGAAAATATGCAGACAGCACTCTCGGCTGGCTTCATTCTTGTCATCGTGCTATGGGGCGTCATTTCCCCCTCGACCATGGGTGCGGTGTTCGACACCGCGCTCGCCACCATCACCCGTAACTTCGGCTGGTTCTACCTGTGGGTGGTGCTCGGCATGGTGGTGTTCGTGGCCTTCCTGGCCTTCAGCCGCTATGGCAACCTCAAGCTTGGCGACGAGGACGACGAGCCCGAATTCTCGCTCGGCAGCTGGTTCTCGATGCTGTTCGCGGCCGGCATGGGCATCGGCCTGGTGTTCTTCGGCGTGGCCGAGCCGATCTCGCACTACATCGACGCCCCGCCCGGCACCGTCTCGAACACGCCGGAAGCGGCCGGGGTGGCGATGCGTTACACCTTCTTCCACTGGGGTATCCATCCGTGGGCGGTGTACAGCGCGGTGGCCCTGGCCATTGCTTTTTTCCAATATCGGCGCGGCGGCGACGCCCTGGTCAGCACCGCCACCGAGGCGCTACCGTGGGCGCCGGTCCGGCGCATGTCCGGCCTGTTCAACGGCCTGGCGGTGGTGGCCACCGCCTTCGGCGTGGCGGCCTCGCTCGGCATTGGCGCACTGCAGATCAACAACGGGATGAACACGGTGTTCGGCCTGGAAGTAAGCACGGTCTCGCAGATCGGCATCATCCTGGTCGCCACCGCCCTGTTCCTGACTTCCGCCGTCACCGGCGTGGAGCGCGGCGTCAAGCTGCTGTCGAACCTGAACATGAGCATGGCCGCGGCGCTGGCGCTGGTGGTGTTCCTGGTCGGGCCGACGGTGGCGATCATCGACACCCTGACCAGCACCCTGGGCAGCTACGTGACCGAGTTCGTGCGCATGAGCCTGCGCGCCACGCCGTTCCGCGACAGCACCTGGGTCGGCAGCTGGACCATCTTCTACTGGGCCTGGTGGATCTCGTGGTCGCCGTTCGTCGGCCTGTTCATCGCGCGCGTCTCGCGCGGGCGCACCATCCGCGAGTTCATCCTCGGCACCATGCTGGCGCCGACGCTGGCCGCCTTTTTGTGGTTCTCGATCTTCGGCGGCACCGCCCTGAACCTGCAGATCTGGCAGCAGATCCCGATCGCCGACGCGGTGCGCGCCGATACGGCGACCGCGCTGTTCGCGATGTTCGACGCGCTGCCGTTCGGGATGATCATGTCCGGCGTGGCGACGCTGCTGGTGCTGGTGTTCTTCGTCACCTCGGGCGACTCGGCGGTGCTGGTGCTGGGCATGATGAGCAGCAAGGGCAACCCGAATCCGTCCACCCGCACCAAACTGATGTGGGGCGTCCTGATCGCCGGCATGGCCATCAGCCTGCTGCTGGCGGGCGGCCTGAAAGCCTTGCAGACCGCCACCATCGTGTTTGCCGTGCCATTCTCGGTGGTGATCATCCTGATGCTGGTGTCGCTGTGGCGCGCCGTGTGCGAGGACTGGGCGGCGCACGAGAAGCGCGAGCGCGAGCTGCGCCGGCGCATGCGTCAGATGGTCGAAAAATGAGGCTGTCGAAGCGGGCGCCGCGGGCGGCGCCCGGCATCGTCCTTACGTCGCCAGCGCGCGCAGCGCCAGCCCGGTGACGTAGGCGCCATAGGTGCCGAGGGCATAGCCCAGCACCGCCAGCAGCACCCCGACCGGGGCCAGCGCCGGATGGAAGGCGCTGGCGATCACCGGCGCCGAAGCGGCGCCGCCGACGTTGGCCTGCGAGCCGACCGCCATGAAAAACAGCGGTGCGCGGATCAGCTTGGCCACCAGCAGCAGCAGGCCGCCGTGCACCGCGATCCAGATCAGGCCCAGCAGGAACAGCCATGGCCGGTCGAGCAGGGCGTTGAGGTCCATGTGCATGCCGATGGTTGCCACCAGCACGTACAGCATGGCCGAGCCGACCGTGGAGGCGCCGGCGCCTTCCAGCTTGCGCGCCCGCGTAAAGCTCAGCAGCAGGCCGAAGGTGGTAGCGTACACCACGATCCAGAAGAAGCTCGAGGTCAGGCTGTAGTCCTGCAGCCGCCATTCGGCCGGCAGGCCGGCGATCCAGGCCACGGTCGGCCCGGTCAGCGCATGCGACAGCCCGGTCACGCCCAGGCCCGCGGCCAGCACCATCATGGTGTCGGTCAGGGTCGGGATGCGCGCGTGTTCGGCCTGGTAGCGCTCGATGCGTGCCTTGAGCGCGTTGATGGCGCTCAGGTCGGCGCCGGTCCAGCGGTCGAAGGCGGCGGCGCGGCTGGACAGGAACAGCAGCACCGCCATCCAGACGTTGGCCACCAGCACGTCGACCGCGACGAACTGGCCGAACAGGGTGGCGTCGACCGCGAACACTTCCTTCATCGCGGCCTGGTTGGCGCCGCCGCCGATCCAGGCGCCGGTGACGGTGGTCATGCCGCGCCAGGTGTCGCCTTCGACCGTCTCGGGATGGATCACGCCCATCGCCAGGAACGACACCACGGCGCCCAGCATGACGCCGAGGGTGCCGGTGAGGAACATGATCACCGCCTTCGGCCCGAGGCGCACGATGGCGCCGAAATCGATCGCGATGCACAGCAATACCAGTGCGCTCGGCAGCAGGTAGTCGCGCGCCACCGGGTACAGCGAGGAGGCATTGCCGTCGACCACGCCCAGGGTGTTGAGCAGGGCCGGGACCAGGTAGCACAGCAGCAGCGCCGGCACATAGGTGTAGAACTTCTTCCAGAAGCCGGAAGGGCGGGAAGCGCTCCAGAAGACGGCGCCGAGGATAGCCGCCAGCATGCCGAGTACGACGGCATCGTTGGTGACCAGGGGAGTTGCATTGGGCATCAGGGATCCATGAAAAAGGTGGGTCGGCCGTCGCACTGCCGCGGCGGCAGGGACGCGGCATTTTACATTTCTATTGATAAAGAAATCATGAATGGCGATTCACCGTGCATGCGGGTACAGGCGATGCACGCTGCCGCACCGTCTGGAGCGCCGTCGCCTCTCGCCGGTTTGTCACGCCGACGGTGCGCGCCGCGGCTGCGATCCATGGTCAAATGGCCTTCGCCTTTTCTTCCAGGAGTCCAGCATGAGCAACGCATTCAAGGCCGGCGACAAGGTGCAATGGTCCTCGTCGCAGGGTACGGTGACCGGCAAGGTCAAGAAAAAGCTGACCTCGCCCACCGACATCAAGGGCCACCACGTGGCGGCTTCGAAAGACAATCCGGAATACCTGGTGGCCAGCGACAAGACCGGCGCCGAGGCGGCGCACAAGGGCACGGCGCTGAAGAAGAAGTCGTAGTTCTTAAGATCGGGTTCATCTTCGCGCGGCACACTCGGGAGCCGTTGGCAGCGTGCCGGCGGTGCGCCATACTGGCGGCCACATCCATTCCCGGGTCCTGAACATGCGCATCCTGCTGGTCGAAGACGATACCTCGCTTGGCGACACCATCCAGTCCTGGCTGCGCCTGGACGACCATGCGGTCGACTGGGTGCGGCGCGGCGACTCGGCGCAGAGCGCATTGATGACGCACCGCTACGACTGCGTGCTGCTCGATCGCGGCCTGCCGGGTTTGTCCGGCGACGCCTTGTTGGCCGCGCTGCGCAAGGACGGCAACCGGGTGCCGGTGATCCTGATCACCGCCTTCAATGCGCTGGCCGACCGGGTCGAAGGCCTGGATATGGGCGCCGACGACTACCTGGTCAAACCGTTCGAACTCGAAGAGATGTCGGCGCGCATCCGCGCCGCCGTGCGCCGCGGCGCCGACCAGGTCAGCAACGTGCTGGCCCACGGCGCCATCTCGCTCAACCTCGACACCAAGGGCGCCACGCTGGACGGCCAGCCGGTGGCGCTGACCGCGCGCGAGTACAACGTGCTGTACGCGCTGATGCTGCGCAAGAACGGCATCGTCACCCGCGCCCAGATCGAAGAAACCCTGTACGGCTGGGGCGACGAAGTCGAAAGCAACGCGATCGAGGTGTACATCCACAACCTGCGCAAGAAGCTCGGCAGCGACAGCATCGTCACCGTGCGCGGGCTGGGCTACCGGTTGAAGCACGATGGCGAATGAAACCGTGAACGAAGGCCGCGCGGCCTGGTCGCTGCGCCGGCGCCTCCTGGCCGCGATCGTGGCCGCCAGCACGGCGCTGTGGCTGGTCAGCCTGGGCATCGTCACCGTGATCGCCTGGCAGGAAACCAATGGCGTGTTCGACGACGCGCTGGAAGAATCGGGCTATATGATCATGGCCGCCACCACCGACTGGAACGAGCGCGGCCTGCTGCACGAGCGCGGCGCCGACGGCGCCCATGGCAGCAAGGTCGACATGCAGTACCAGATCGTGTCCGCCGGGCGCGTGATCCAGCGCACCGGCGACGCCCCGCTGCGGCCGTTCGTCTCCAACTTCGACGACGACGACGGCTTCGCCGAAGCGCTGGTCGGCGACAAGCGCTGGCGCGTGTTCGTGGTGCGCGACGCCGCGCGCGACGTCGAGGTGCAGGTCGGGCAGCGCACCAAGCAGCGCTACGACATCCTGGAAGAACTGGCCGAGGCGCTGTGGCTGCCGGTGCTGGGGGTGCTGGTATTGCTTGCGCTGGTGTGCTGGCTGATCACCGGCCGCATCCTGCGCCCGCTGCGCGCTACTGCCGCCAGCATCGCCGCCAAGACGCCGGGCGACCTGGCGCTGGTGGACACCGCCGGCCAGCCGCGCGAGGTGCTGCCGATCGTGGCGGCACTGAACGGGGTGCTGGGGCGGCTCGACGCCGCGCTGCAGTCCGAGCGACGCTTCACCGCCGACGCCGCGCACGAACTGCGTACGCCTTTGGCCGGCCTGCACATGCACGTGCAGCTGCTGCAGCGCCAGCATCCGGACTTGGCCGAGCCGTTCCAGAAGCTGCGCGCCGACATCGCGCGCGTGACGGCGCTGGTCGACAGCCTGTTGACGCTGGCGCGCCTGGATCCGCTGGCGCACGACCAGCTGGTGCGCCAGGAGGTGGCGCTGCGCCCGCTGGCCGAGCGTCTGCTGGCCACGCATGCGCAAGAAGCGGGGCGGCGCGGCATCGCCATGACGCTGCAGGGAGGCCTGGAGACCGTGCGCGCCGACCCGCAGCTGTTCGAGATCGTGCTGCGCAACCTGCTGGACAACGCGCTGCGCTACTGCCCGGACGGCAGCCGGATCGAGATCGAGGCAAGCCAGCGCGGGACGGGCGCGCGCATCGTGGTGCGCGACGACGGTCCCGGGGTGGACGAAGCCAGCCGGCGGCGCCTGAGCGAACGGTTCTTCCGCGTGCTGGGCACGGCGCAGCCGGGCAGCGGACTGGGACTGTCGATCGTGCGGCGCATCGCCGACCTGCATGGTTTCGAGCTCCGGTTCGGGCCGGGGCTGGACGGGCGCGGGCTGGCGGTAACGCTCGATATGGAGCGACCTTAAGATCGCGTTAATGTGCGGCCGGTCTAATGCGTCCATGCCTTCCAGACGAAGGCGGACACATTCCAACCCATTGAAAGGAACGACCATGACCCGCATCGCTCAACTCTCCAGCATCGCCGCACTGTTCTGCGCATCGGCCTTCGCGGTCGCCCAGACCGCATCGGCGCCGGCAGCGCCAACCGCCCCTGCCACCGCCACCGCGCCGGCCGCCAAATCCGGCTACACCGGCCCGTCGAGCGCGCCGATGATGAGCGTGAAAGATCTGCTGGCCAAGGGCAAGGACGACCAGATGGTGCGCCTGAAAGGCAAGCTGACCAGCCACAAGGGCGACGAAGACTACGAATTCACCGACGCCAGCGGCAAGATGGTGGTCGAGATCGACGCCGACCGCTTCCCGCAAGGCGTGACGGTCGACCACAACGTGACCGTGGAACTGATCGGTGAATTCGAGAAGGAAATGTTCGGCGAGCCGAGCCTGGACGTCGAGCAGTTGAAGGTCGTCGGCAGCTGAAACGACGCGCGTTCCCGAGGCGCGATTGAGGCGCCTCGGCGTTATGCCGTCAGCCGTTCGGTCATAATATCGCGTTGACCGAAACGGCAGAAAACCGATGCAATTTACTCCGGAAGATATCGAGCGCTGCTGCGGCAGCACCAACTGCGAGCGTGGGGCGGACTATGTCCGCAAGGGCAAGGTGGTCAGCGTGTCGGTGCAGGACGCCGGCGTCGAAGGAGAAGTCGCCGGCAGCGGCCGCGAAATCTACCTCCAGTCGATCCAGCTGGCGCCCGGCGCCGGCGGGCGCCCGTTCGCGATCCGCGGCCACTGCTCCTGCCCGGTATCGTATAACTGCAAGCACGTGGCGGCGGTGCTGCTGGTCGTGCAAGAGCGGCTGGCGCAGATGGCCCAGGCAGCCCAGGGAGCGCCGCAGGGCGCTTTGCCGTCGCACGCCGAACATTGGCTGCAGCAGGCGGCGCTGGTGCAGGCGCTGGTGCAGTCCCGGCCGCGGCAGGGCACGGGGCCCGTCCAGCGCCTGGTGTTCGCACTGATCCCGCACCCCAACGACAACACCCTGCGCCTGAATGCCTGCAAGGCGCGCCTGCGCAAGGATGGCAGCATCGGCGGCGCCGCCCTGCTGGACGATATCTATCGTCTGCTGGCCACGCCGCCTTCCTGGTTCGATCCGCAGGACGAAGCGCTGGTGCGCCTGTACGCCGCGCTGTGCGCCGGCAACCGCTATGCCGGCGACGCCGAGCCGGCCGGCCCGCTCGCCACCCAGTTGCTGGCGCGCGCCTGCGCGGAAGGGCGCCTGTACCTGGCCGGCAGCCGCGAGGGCGTCAGGCGCGGCGACCTGTTTCCGATCGCGCCCGGACCGCGGCGCCAGGCCACGCTGGCCTGGCGTCCGGCCAGATCCTTCATGGAAGAGGATGCCGGCGACGTCAAGCTGGCCTGGCACGCCGTCGATGGCGGCGCCATCGACTTCGTCCTGCCGACCGAACCAGTCGCCTATGTCGGCGCCTGCGAGTTTGGCGAGCTGGCGTTGCCCGACGAGTATGCGGCGACGCCGCCGGCGGCGCTGATCAAGCTGGTGGCGCAGGCGCCGCTGCTCGAAGCGCACGAACGCGCCGCCGTGGCGACCCGCCTGGCCGAGCTGGGCCTGAAAAGCATGCTGCCCGCGCCCGAGGTGTTGCAGGTGAACACGCGCAAGGGCGTGCCGACGCCAGTCCTGTACCTGGAAAGCGAAGAGGACGACGACTTCGACGAGCCGGAAACGCTGGACTACGCGATGCTGGTGTTCGACTACGACGGCATGTCCACCGAAGACGTCGACGAGCCGGTGCTGCGCCGGGTGGTCGACGGTACGGTCGACCTGATCGAGCGCGACCTGGCGGCGGAACGCGCCGCGGCAGAGCTGCTCGGCGAACTGGGCTTCGACCCGTCGGAAGCGGTGCCGTTTTCCAGCGGCCCGGACCTGCTGGAACTGGACAGTCCCGAAGAATGGATCGCTTTCATGCGGCACGAGCTGCCGCGTTTGCGCGCCGCCGGCTGGCAGATCGAGATCGGCGACGATTTCCGCTACGACACGCTGCTCGAACCCGACGAATGGTATGCCGAGCTCAACGAAGAAGGCGAGGGCGTCGGCGGCTGGTTCGCGCTCGAACTCGGGATCCTGGTCGGCGGCCGCCGCCACGCGCTGTTGCCGGTGCTGATCGAGATGATCCGGCGCGCGCCGCGCCAGTTCAATGCCGCCGACCTGGCGGCGCGCGACGATGCCGAGGAACTGGTCGTCCAGTTGCCGGACGACACCCGCGTGGTGCTGCCCTGGGGCCGCATCAAGCCGATCCTGGGCACGCTGGGCGAGCTGTACTTCGGCGAACGCGCCGGCAGCGCGCTGCGCCTGCCAATGGCCGACGCCGCGCGCCTGGCGCAGCTGGAAGCGGCGGCGCAGCTGCGCTGGATCGGCGGCGAACGCCTGCGCGAACTGGGCCAAAAGCTGAGCCGGTTCGACGGCATCGTCGCGGCGCCGCTGCCGTCTGGCCTGCAGGCCGAGCTGCGCCCTTACCAGCATGCCGGGCTGTCGTGGCTGCAGTTCCTGCGTGAATACGGCTTCGGCGGCATCCTGGCCGACGACATGGGCCTGGGCAAGACCATCCAGACCCTGGCCCACATCCTGCTCGAGAAAGAAGCGGGGCGGCTGGACGCGCCGGCGCTGGTGGTGGCGCCCACCAGCCTGATGCCCAACTGGCAGGCCGAGGCGGCCCGCTTCGCGCCCGGCCTGCGCGTGCTGCTGTTGCATGGCAAGGATCGCGCGGCCCAGTTCGACCGCATCGGCGAGGCCGACCTGGTGCTGACCACTTACGCGCTGCTGGGACGCGACGAAGAAGCGCTGCTGCGCCAGCGCTACCACCTGTTGATCCTGGATGAAGCGCAGTACATCAAGAACAGCCGCACCAAGGCCTCGCAGACCGCGCGCCTGCTGGACGCGCGCCATCGCCTGTGCCTGACCGGCACGCCGGTGCAGAACCACCTGGGCGAACTGTGGTCGCAATTTCATTTCCTGATGCCGGGATTGCTGGGCGAAGAAAAGGCGTTCAACGCCCACTTCCGCAAACCGATCGAGCACGGCGGCGACAATGCGCGGCGCGAACTGCTGATGCGGCGCCTGAAACCGTTCATGCTCCGGCGCACCAAGGACAAAGTGGCGACCGAACTGCCGCCCAAGACCGAGATCGTATTGCCGGTGGAACTGGGCAGCGCCCAGCGCGACCTGTACGAAACGGTGCGCGTGGCGATGGACCGCAAGGTGCGCGACGAGATCGGCCGCAAGGGCCTGGCGCGCAGCCACATCGTGATCCTCGACGCCCTGCTCAAGCTGCGTCAGGTGTGCTGCCATCCGCGCCTGCTGGAAGCGGACAGCGCGGCCGGCTCGGCCAAGCTCGACACCCTGATGGAGCTGCTCGCCACCCTGCGCAGCGAGGGGCGCAAGGTGCTGGTGTTCTCGCAGTTCACCAGCATGCTGGCCCTGATCCAGGAGCGCCTGCGCGAGTGCGCCATCGACTACGTGCTGCTCACCGGCGACACGCTGGACCGCGCCGCACCGGTGGCGGCGTTCCAGTCGGGCCAGGTCGGCGTGTTCCTGATCAGCCTGAAGGCCGGCGGGGTAGGACTGAACCTGACCGCGGCCGATACCGTCATCCATGTCGATCCGTGGTGGAATCCGGCGAGCGAAAACCAGGCCACCGACCGCGCCTGGCGCATCGGCCAGGAGCAGCCGGTGTTCGTCTATAAATTGATCGCGCGCGGGACGCTGGAAGAAAACATCCAGGAATTGCAGCGACGCAAGGGAGAGCTGGCGAATGCGATGCTGCAAGGCGAGACCGAACTGGCGCCGGCCATCAGTGCCGATGACCTGCAGGCGATCTTCAGCACGGCAGGAGAATGACCGATTTGGGTGAGAAAGAGTAGCGCATCAATATTTATCTTGCGTGCAGTGTCTAACGGACATGGCTCGCGTGCAGGAGCAAGATGAACCCATCGACAAACGCTTTTTGAAAGGAAATGATCATGGGTAAATATTTCATCGGTTGGCTCCTGGGTATCCCGGCTGTTGTGCTGGTCATCCTGTACTTCATCTTCGGCTGAGCGGCGCATGCCGCGCCAACGATAACGCCACCTTCGCGGTGGCGTTATCGTTTGCGCGGCCAGCAAAAACAAAGGCGGCTTGACGCCGCCTTGAAGCCCCTTACTGCGACTTGTCCTGCTGCGCGCTGATCTGCTCGCGCAACTGCTGGACCGGCACTTGCGTGTAGTCCTTGTTGATCTCGAGCTTGACCAGCGGCTGCACTGTCGAATCCAGGTTGTTGCGCAGCGTACCCAGGAATTGCGGCGAGGCCGAAATCACCAGCTGGTTGAAGCGGCCTTCGTTATGAGCCTGCTTCAGGTAGTTCGAAATATCCTTGGCAAACTTCTCGGCCTCGTGCTCGGTCGGCGTCTGCGCCGGCTGGTACTGGCTGTTCGGCGTGCCGACATTGGCGTTGTGGGCGAAACCGACGCCCTGGGTGCCGCCGACGTTGTGACCGCTATTGGTCGCCGACGTCGGGCTCATCTTGTCGGTCACCAGGTCGAGTTCGCGCAAGTGCGCGGCCGGGCTGACCATGTCCTCGACTTCCTGCAATGGTTGCGACGGATCGGATTCGGAAAAGATGCGTGCGCGGCCTGCGTTGGCCACCATGATCCAGGTTGTTTGCATGTTGCCCCCTGTCAGAAATGATTTTCGTAAATGGCGCGGAACCTGCTGCCGTTCCGCCACCGCTCGGAACCTGCTGTCGCCGGCAGTGCCCTCGTCGTGATGGATATGCGCCGCGTCGAAACGCCGTGCTCATCCATATCGACCGGTGCACTGCACGGCGACATGTTGATGATTCAGTATAGCCCCGCTTCACGAACCCCGGCGCACCGACGCCCTCGCGTGCGGGCCGGCTTCAACCGGCGTTACTCCCTGGGAGCCGGCTTGGCCGAACGGCGGCACCGTTCCGAGCAATATTTGACCTGGTCCCAGTCGCGCTCCCACTTCTTGCGCCAGCTGAACGGCAACGCGCAGTGGGCGCAGATTTTCGATGGCAGGTCGGACTTCTTGCGCATTTTCATGGCGACGATTGTAGCGCCCGGCTTTGCCAGCCGTGTCGTGGCTGGCGCGCGTGCGCGGGTACACTCGACCCATCGAAACCGTTGTCGAGGCAAGGATGCGTTATCTGGATTTCAGTTCGTGGCAAGGCGCAATGACGACACTGATCGGGCTTGCCGTGTTTACCTTGCTGGGTGTAGGTATCCGCATGCTCATGATGCAGACCATCCAGCAGCGGCGCGAGCGCATGAACCGCCAGATCAACGAGCGCCTCAAGACCCTGATTGCCGCCTACCGCACGCTGGGCGGCTCGTTCACCGGACGGCTGACGGTCGATCCGACCCACCTGCGCGACCTGCGCGACCGGCCGCAGCCGGACGACCTGGCGCCCGACGACGGCATGGCCAGCACCGACCGTTCGCGCCGCACCCGCGATGCGGTCGAAGGCGCGCTGGCGGACATCCTGCTGCTCGGCACCGAAGAACACTGCCGGCTGGCGGGTCAGGCGGCGGCCGATCTGGCGGCCGGGCGGCCGATCCACACCGCCGAGCTGGTGGTCAGCCTGCGCGGCTTCATCCGCAGTGCGCTCGACCTCGATCCGATGCCGGGCGACGTCATGATTCCGGCGCAGGGGCCGACGCGCACCCAGGGCGGCGGTGCGGGACGCGGCCGGGGCGACGCCGGCGGCGGCAAGGGCGGCGGCGGCAATGCCGGGGCCAACGCGGAGGGCGGTGGTTCGAGCCTGGGGATGGGAATGGGGATGGGGATGGAGAGTGGCGCCGGGGCCGGAAGCGTACCGGGCGCTGCCCGCAGGGACGTCGACCCGCCGGCTTGATGCAACGGCGCCACATCGACACGGGCACCGGCTCGCGCCGGCGCCCGCCATGCACGTCAGGCACGCCACGGCATGCACCGTGGCGCGCAGCTGGTCCGGCTTACCAGCCCAGGTCCTTCAGCAGCGGCAACGTCAGGTCCTTCGGCGGCACCACGCTCAGGGTCAGGTCGTCGCTGATGTTCGGCTCCATCAGCAGGTTCGGCGATGCCGACACGTCCCAGTGCGATACCGACGAGCCGCCGATGAGCGGGTTCGGCGTGTACAGCAGCGGGCGGCCGGCCAGGTCGGCGCCGGCCTTGCGGTTCGGGTCGCGCGCGAGCGAGGCGGTGACGGCGCCCGGCTGGGTGCGCGAGCCGTACGGCCTGGCAGCGATGACCGCGAGCTTGAGCTGTTCGCCATCCGTCTGCTGAATGCCCAGCGACGGGATGGTGATCGTCGGATCCGCTCCGCCAGGAACGAACGTGCCGCCGACGTTGTTCGCCAGCAGGGCAGCGACGGCGCCGGCATTCTGCGCGTTCTTGACCTTCTCGGCGAAGGTGCAGCCGCCGCGGCTGATGATCGGCACTTTGCCGCGCACGGCGGCGGTGTTTGCTGCATCGAACGGCGAGCAGCCAGGGCCGAGTTCGCCTGGCTGGGTGGCGATGACGGCCAGCACGCCCAGTTTGCTGGTGGCCGGCAGCGTCGGGCCGAAGCTCGACGCGCTGTAGGTCACCGTCGGCAGCGTGCCGGCAGGACTGGTCGACTTGACCACCGGCAGCTGCGCCAGCATGGCCGCACCTGCCACGGCTTTGGGGCCGGTCCAGGCCAGCTGCAGCGGATTGATCGCGGACAGGCGGCGCTCGTTCGGTGTCATGTCGAGCCAGGTCTTGCGCGCCGTGTTGTCGTACATGAAGCCTTCCCAGATACTTGGCAGGCCGGTCGGCGAGTAGGCGGTCCCGGCGGCGTTGATGCGCCAGCCGGTCGAGGTCTGGACGCTGACCACCGAGAAGCCAAGGCCGTGGCCCAGTTCGTGCAGCAGGGTGGCGGCGAAATTGACCGCGTCGCCGGCCTTGCCGTCCAGGCCCAGGTAGAAACCGCTGCCGGCCAGGCAATTCGGCTGGCCCAGGTTGATGTTGAACTGGGTCTTGATGTCGACGTTGCCGTAGCCGGTGCCGTCGTCCGGCTGGCCCGTGCTGAGGTTGGTGCCGGCCAGCTTGTTGGCCAGCGCCTGCGGATACCAGGTGCCTGGTTTGCCATTCGGGAAGTCGTGCCAGATGTTCCAGGACGCGGCGCTGCCCAGGGTGGCCGAGGTGGCGGTGCAGGCCAGCGGCTCCCAGCCGGCCGAGACGACGATCTCGATGTCGCTATCCAGGTTGCGCTCCCAGATGTCGGCCACGTGGCGATACACGTTCATGCGCTGTTCGCCCAGCGTGGTGCCCGGATTGCCGCCGACCGGCGCCGCGGGCGTCGGATCGTTGAAGCCGAAGCCGGCCGCATCGCGGCTCTGGATCGTGATGGTGGCGGCATGGGCGGCCAGGCAGGTCAGGCCGCAGGCGATGGCAACCAGCGAACGAGCCGAACGTGCAATGCGCGAAGGAGATGCGGTGCGTGGTGTGGTAACTGAAGGGGTGCGCATGGTTACTCCGTTTCAACCTTGTTGGTGTGGACGTGGCCGACCGAGACGGCGGACTGGGCCGCGTCATGCGCGTCGAAGCATTGCATCTCGATGCTGCCGTCCGGCTTGCGGACCGCTACCGAGGTGCTCACGAACTCGTCGGTCAGGCGCGCGCCGCGGGCGCCGCTGGCATGCACCTTCTGCTGGGTTGGCTTGGGGGCGACGCGTGCGCTGCGCTGCGTGCTGGCCGCTTGCGCCTGCAGCGCCGCCTGCTCGGCGGCGGTGGCGTGGCGCAGCTTGCCGGTTTCGGCATCGCGCACCACGGTCAGCGATTCGGTCGACTGCAGCGGTGCCTCCTGGGCCAGGGCGGACTGCCCTAGGAGGCCGAGCAGGATGGCGGTAAGGCCGGCGGCGCGCAGCAGGCGCTGGCCGGAAAGGTGTTTCTGGATCATGACATTCTCCTGGGAAGGACGTGTTCGAGGCGCCGGGCGTGCAGCACCCATGCTTGTGGCATCGTGCGCTGGCGTCAAGGACGCTGGCGGCGGCGCCGTGCTGCCGCCAGACCGAGTGCGCCGGCGGCCATTACCAGCAGCGTCGACGGTTCCGGGACTTCATTGATGATCAGGCTGTCGATGCCGATGTAGTTGGCCAGGTCGGCCGTACCCGTGTACTGCAGCGCGAAGCGGGCTACGCCGTCACTTTTGCCGATGTGGGCGACGTAGCGCGTCCATTCGCCGGTCGGCACGGTGAACACCGGTTCCAGCACGAACGAGGCCAGTGCGGTGCTGCCGTTGCTGAAGCCAAAAGCGATCTGGTCGCTGAAACCATCGCCCGCGGCGCCACGCAGCCAGAACGAGACGGTGGCGCCGAACACGGTCGAGAACTCCGGCGTGATCAGCCAGTTGTTGAGGATGCCACCCGGTGCACTGTTGGCGTAATTGGCGGCCAGGTAGCTCTCGGGCGCGCCGCGATGGGCGTTGAACTGCGATTGGTCGCCCTGGTACCAGCCGGGCGTCGCGCCGCCCGGGGTGCTGGCGTTGTTCAGGATCCAGCCCTTGTCCTTCAGGCTGTCGATATTATTGAAACCTTCATTGATCACAATACCGGCTTGCGCCGTTCCGATGGCGCTGCAGACGGCGAGTGCGGCAAATGCTTTTTTCATTGATGCGTCCCTTCGAATGGTGGACAAGGAGACCGCGCCTGGAGCTCGGACGTTGGCGCCAATCCCATCGATCGTGGTGGCAGGGCCACCCGCAAAAGCGGCTGATGCATTTACCGTGCCACGAAGCTAATACTTTGATTTCGAAAGGAAATATTTTCTAGTTAAAAATATTTACACACTAGCTGTAAATATTTTCGACAAAAATTGTACAAATCATTACATTCGCACTGGATTTGTGCAATTTAAATAATGTTTGGGAGGTTTTATATGGTTTGCCAAGAAAGACGCACGGAACCAGTTTGAGGTTCCTGTATCCAGCAAATAAGGGCGCATGGATGGCGTCGGTGCGCTACCCACCCGTGCAGCGCGAGAACCGCGTCAGCGCTTCCCGGCTGCCAGTTGTTCAGCCGCGAAGCGCTGCAGCGCGCCGGCGGCGACGGCGTCGATCCCGAGTTCGCGCGCCACCGGTTCCGCCGCGCCGAGCGTGCGCGGATCGCGCCCGGTGACGTTGCCGAAGATGGTCAGCGCTTCCAGGTAGTAGCCGTGCGCGCTGCCGTGGTAAGCGTCGGGCGCCCACAGGTTGATCTTGCCGTCGTCGATGCCGTCGTAGGGATTGGCGTCGGCCACGCCGGCGGCGATGGCGCGGTTCCAGGCCTGGCCCACCGGGATCACGCTGTCGCTGTCGACGCCATTCGCGGCGGCAGCAGCGTCGTAGCCGCGGCGCAGGTCCAACGCCATCCTGTCGATCGGCGCGCCATGCCAGGGGCTGGCCGACTTGTAGGTCAGGTCGGCGCGCGACCAGGTCGAGACCAGGCGGATGTCGACCTGTGGATTGTTGGCGCGGAACTCCTGGGCCAGCAGGCCGGTGTACTTGACCAGCAGGCCCGGGGCGCCGGGCTTGGCGGCGTCGAGCGTGCTGTAGCTTTGCAGCAGCACCACGTCGAACGGCTTGGCGATGGAGGCGAGCTTCTGGTGGTAATGCGCATCGAGGCCGGCGCCGCCCATCGTCTCCAGGCTCACCTCGTAGTTCAGGCCGGCCTGCACCGTCATCGCCTTGAACAGCGCCGGCACGCCGCCTATGTTGGTGCCGTTCAGGTCGGTGACGGTATCCGGCCGGTACGATTGCACTACGGGCGCGGCGCCGGACGGGCTGCCGAAGGTGAAGCTGTTGCCGACGAAAAGGATACTGGTGGGGGCCGACGGCTCCGGATCGGGGGAAGGCGAGGTCGAGCAACCCAGCGTCAGGCTGGCGAACAGGACTGCGCCGGTGCGGCGCCAGGCGGCGGAAATGCGCATGGTTCTTTCTTTGTTCGGGTGATGCGAATGGTTGGGGAGGAAAAAGGTTCCTGGTCGCCAGGAGCAAAGTCTTCCCATATTCTACCCAAGGCCAATGGTTGTGCTCCCAGTTACTTGTCCGCCGCAAATCTCATTAGTCCAGCACAAAAGGTCGCGCGATTGAAGGGCCAGGCTTTACCGTGCGCGCCATGCGCAGCGCATGATCGAGTCTGCCGCCCGTGATCGCTGATGGCAACCGGGCCCACGAATTCAACCTTCCATGGAGACATGCATGCGATTCGTTCGAGGAGACGATGTGCCGCCAGGCAGCACTAGATGGTGGCGATGGTGGCTGGCGCGATTGCCGTTGCTGCTGGCGATGTTGTGGACGGCCGGGGCGGCAACAGCGCAGGAAGGACTGGCGGACAGCCGGCACGGCGGCCCGCCCCCGGCCTATCGCGTGATCCAGCTCGCTCCCGGCGCCATCGCCGCCTATCCGGACATCAACGCCAGCGGGCAGGTGGCGTTCACGATGGTCACTGGCGCGCGCACGGCGGCCTTCTTTTACGACGGCGCCGCGGTGCGCGATATCGGTTCGCTCGGCGGCCTGCACGTGTATGCGAACGACCTGAACGACGCCGGCCAGATCGCCGGTACCTCGCTCGGCGCCGACGGCATCGAGCATGCCTTCGTCTGGAGCGCCGCAGGCGGCATGCTCGACCTGCAGGCCCAGCCGGACGCAGGGCGCTCGTATGCCCAGGCCATCAACCGGCGCGGCATGGTCACCGGCGCGTTCAACGATGCGGCGCGGCCGTTCCGCTGGAGCCGCGCCGGCGGCATGGAAGACCTGGGCATCGCGATCGGCCTGCCGGAACCTGCCTCCGGCATGCTGCTCAACGACGCCGGCCTGATCGCGGGACGGGTCACGCTCGAGGACCGCTATGGCGACCCCTACCACCGCGCCTTCGTCTGGAGCCGCTCACACGGCATGGTCGACATCGACACGCTGGGCAGCGTCGCGTCGTCGCCGGTAGCGGTCGGCGCCGGCGGCGAGGTGGCGGGCAACCGGCTCGCCGCGCCGGATGACGGTGGCGACCGCCCGTTCTTGTGGACGCGCGCCGGCGGCATGGTCGACCTCGGCGTTGGCCGCGGCACCACGGCGTGGGTGAACGCAATGACGCCCGGCCTGCACATCGCAGGCGGCATCGGCTATGCCGACGGCCGCCAGCGCGCCATGTCGTGGACGCGTCAGGGCGGCATGCGCGAACTGGGCACGCTGGGCGGGCGCACCTCGGTCGCGCGCGCCGTCAACGCCAGCGGCCAGATCGTCGGCTTTGCCGAAGACAGCAACGGCGCCATGCGCGGCTTCGTCTGGAGCGCCGGCGCCGGCATGCGCGACCTGAACCGCCTGCTGCGCGATGCGCCGCGCGGGCTGGTGCTCGATCATGCGCTGGCGATCAACGACAGCGGCGCGATCGTGGCGAGTGCGAACGTCGGGCTGGTGCTGCTCAAGCCGTATCAGCGAAGTCCGTAGCATGGGTCGCCCCATGTGAACTGCCGATCTGCGGCGCGATCATACTCAAACTCGCTCAGTGCGATTGTCCAGTGGTAAGCTAGTCATGTTGCCACTTCTTGCCTGAAGGAGTTTCATGAAACCGCTCTTCTCTTCCGATGAGGAAGCGAACGCCGCATCCGCTTTGCCTGCGACGCCCGCGCCAGCGCCAGCGCCTGCGTTTGCGCCCGCGCCTGCCCCTGCACCGGCCTTTCCGCCGCTGCTCGATTCCGCCCACGCGACGGACGCGCTACCGGCATTGCGTCCGGAACCCAGCGCGCCGCCGCCGGTCCGGGTCGACATCTCCGGCATCGACGACAAGGCCATCGAAGCCCTGGGCGGCAACACCGGCGCCGGCGTGGCCAAGGTGTCGGCCAAGCTGCTCGGCACCGTGCGCGCGTCCGATGCCGACGTGTTCGGCACCCAGCTGAACGAACTGATCGCCACCTCCAAGGGGCTGGACCCGGCCAAGCTGCGCTCAGGCGGCCTGCTGTCGCGCGTCACCAACATGTTCGGCTCGGTCAAGGAAAAGATGCTGTCGCAGTACCAGGTGGTCGAGTCGCGCATGGACACCCTGGTCGGCGAGATGACGCGCCACGCCAATGTGCACCGCGCGCGCATCCAGGACTTCGACGAGATGTACAAGGGCCTGGAGATCTACTACCAAGGGCTGGACGCCGACGTGCGCAAGGGCGAGGAATGGGCCGGCCGGCTGCGCCAGGCGGTGGCGCAACAGGCTGCCCCAAGCAATGCCTTCGAAGCCCAGCAGGCGACCGAACTCAAGCGCCGTCTGGAGCGGCTCGAAAAGCGCATCGACGACCTGCGCCGCGCCATGCTGATGGCCACGCAAATGGTGCCACAGATCCGCCTGTCGCAAGATAATGCGCGGGCGCTGACCGACACCTTCACCGACATCGTCAACGTCTCGATTCCGGCCTGGCGCAACGTGTTCTCGCTGTACCTGCTGCAGCTGGAAGCCAAGCAGAGCGCGGCGGTGGCGAATGCCGCCTACGACGCCACCGACGCCGCCTTCCGCGCCCAGGCCGACATGCTGCTGGAAAATACCGAAACCGTAGCGCGCGCCAGGCAGCGTTCGCTGGTCAGCCTGGAAACGGCCCAGCACGTCCAGACCCAGCTGATCACCGCATTCGACAAGCTGGAGCAGATCTCGAACGAAGGCCAGCAGCGCCGCAAGGACGAACTGCCCAAACTGCAGGAACTGGAGCGCGAGCTGATCGCCCGCTTCTCCCCGACTGCCGTGTGATCGCGCGGGCCGCGCTGGCGGCCCGCGATCACCGCAGCGAACAATTCATTTTCACCAAGAAAGGAACCCCATGTCGACGACGCTCGAAACCGGCCACCGCATCAACCTCGAAAAAACCGCACCGGGCTTGAAGCGCGTTCGCATCGGCCTCGGGTGGAAGGTCAATGCGGCCGAGGGCCAGGCGTTCGACCTCGATTCGTCGGTCTTCCTGTGCAGGAAGGACGCCAACGACGACCCGGTCATGATCAGCAACGCCCACTTCGTCTACTACAACCACACCACCTCGCCGGACGGCGCCGTGGTGCACTCGGGCGACAACCGCACCGGCGACAAGGCCGGCGACGACGAAGTCGTCACCGTCGACCTGGCCCGCGTCGATGCGACCGTGATGGAAATGCCGATCGTGGTCACCATCCACGACGCCGAGGTGCGCAAGCAGAACTTCGGCCGCGTCTCCGGCGCCTACGTCAAAATCTACAACGACGAGACGGGAGAAGAAATCGCGCAGTACAACCTGACCGAAGACTACTCGGACAAGACCGCGCTGCAATTCGGCTCGCTGTACCGCCGCGATGGAGAATGGCGCTTCCATGCGGTCGGCGCCGGTTTCAAGCTGAACCTGGCGACCTTCATCCGCAAGCTCGGCGGCACGGTCTGAGAAGTGTGCGCGCCGCAGCCTGCCGTTGCATGCGGGCGCCGGCGCGGCACGCAGTGAAGTAGGCGATGACACACCAGAAGCCCAAGGCATTCGATTTCGGCGCAGAGCCCGAGGCGCCTGCAGATCCGATCGGCGGCGCGGCCGGCAGTGCTGCCGGCAGTCCGGCTGGAAGTCCGCCCATTCCGCAGGCATTCGACTTCGGCGATGCGGCGGCGCCAACGCCGGCCGTGAGCAACAGTCCGCCCAAGGCGCTGTCGTTCGACGACCTCCCTCCGGTGCCCGCATCCTCAAGCGTGACTGCCAAAACCGCAGCCAGGGCGCTGTTCGACAGCGAAGACCATCCGGCCGTGCGCGATGCGCTGGCGCAGGCGCGGGCCGAGTATCCGGCCCTGTTCGCGCACTCGGAAGGACGGCTGGCGACGCTGTTCCGGCGCATCCTGCCGGTCAAGCTGTCGCTCGTCACGCAATGGGCCGAAGCGCCGTTGATGGAGCAGGCTTCCTTGCTGCAGCCGATCACCGAACTGGTACTGAAATTCACGCAGATGGCGGTGCCGGCGCTGCTGGAGAACGCGCTCGCGAGCACGCAGGCGCCAACCGGCATGTTCGGCAAGCTGCTGCGCCGTCCGACGCCGCCGGCGATGTACCGGCCGGCACTGACCTCGGCGCGCGAGCAGTTGCTGCAGCTGCTGGCCGACAGCGAGGTCGCCGTGCGCGACCTGGAAGCATCGGCGCGCAACCTGACCCTGCACGGCGCCGTGCTGGCCGTGGTGTCGCACCTGGCCGGCGGCACGCCGGACGCCACCTTGCTCGACGCGCTGGCGCAGCGCCGCACGCTGATCCAGCAGGCGGTGCGTCAGGCCGAGCTGTCGATTTTGCAGATGGGGCAGGTGCGCCAGCAGGCGGCTGACCTGATCGGGCAGGTGTCGTCGCTCCTGACGGTGACCTTGCCGGCGCTGGAGATGGCGCAGGCGCAGCGCGAGTGAAGTAAAAACACCACCCGGTGGTGTCATGGCGCAGGGCGAACGGGTTTCCCGTCCACGCGTTCGACCAACGTATGCACCACGATGCACTGCTGGATTGCGAATGTGATTTGAACGCGTGGACGGCGGAGCCGTCCACCCTACGTTGCAACTGCTTGGCTGAGCATCAACCCTTCTTCTGCGACGCGATCCAACGATCCGTCGCCGCTTCCAGCACGTCGAGCGGCACCGCGCCATGCGACAGCACCTCATTGTGGAAGGCGCGCAGATCAAAATCCTTGCCCAGCGTCTTCTCGGCGCGCGTGCGCAGTTCGCGCAGTTTCAGTTCGCCGATCTTGTAGCTCAGCGCCTGGCCCGGAATTGCGATGTAGCGCTCGACTTCCTGCACCGCCGTCACCTCGTCCTGCGGCACGTTGTCGCGGAAATAGGCGATCGCCTGTTCACGCGTCCAGCCTTTCTCGTGCACGCCGGTATCGACCACCAGCCGCACGGCGCGCCAGATCTCGGCGGTCAGGCGGCCCACCCACTGCCACGGATCGTCGTACATGCCGATTTCCTGGCCCAGCATCTCGCTGTACAGGCCCCAGCCTTCCGAAAACGCAGTGGTGCCGCCGAAGCGGCGGAACGCCGGCAGGCCGGTGGTCTCTTGCGCCAGGCTGCGCTCGAAGTGGTGGCCGGGAATCGCCTCGTGCAGGAAGAAGGCGTTGGTGGTGAAGCGGGTGCGCGTTTCCGGCTTGTAGGCATTGAAGTAGAAGATGCCGGGACGCTTGCCGTCGACCGAGCCGCGCTGGTACGACGCCGGCGCCGCGCTCACTTCGCGGAATGCCTCGACCGGACGGATTTCAAATGGCGCCTTCGGCACGTTCGCGAACAGTTGGCCGACCTTCGATTCGACCTGCGGACGCAGCGCCTCGTAGGCCGCCAGGATTTCTTCGCGCGACTTGAAGCGCAGTTCGGGCGAGGTGTTCAGGTGCTCGAAGAACTGCTTGAGCGTGCCCTGGAAGCCGACGCGTACCTTGGCTTCTTCGAACTGGGCGCGGATGCGCGCCACTTCCGACAGGCCAATGTCGTGGATCTGGGCCGGGGTCAGGTCGGTGGTGGTCGACTGGCGCGCCAGGAAGGCGTACCAGTCCTTGCCGCCCGGCAGCGCGCCGATGCCGGCAGTGTCGCGGCCGGCCGGCAGGTAGGTGTCCTTCATGAAGGCCAAGAGCTTGCGGTTGGCCGGCGCCAGCTGTTCGCGTACCAGCTTGCCGTAGGCGTCCGTCAGGCGCGCCTTGTCGGCGGCGCTGAACGAGGCCGGGAATTTCCTGGTCGGGCCCATGTAGGTGCTGGTGGCCAGGTCGTCGCTGCCGACGTTTTCCAGCTGCGGCAGCACGCGCCGGATCAACGCCTTCGGCATCACCACGCCCTGCTTGATCCCGAGGCGCATGTCGGCGATCAGGTTGTCGACCGCCGGCGCGTAGCCGGCCGCGCGCTTGAGCCAGTTCTCGTAATCCTGCACGGTCTGGAACGGCTGCGTGGACGCGCCCGAACCCAGTTGCGCCATCATCAGGTGCAGGCCCGAGAACTGGTCCACCGGCGCCAGATGCGACGGGAAGCGCAGGCCGTCCAGGATCTGCTGCAGGCGATAGCGCAGCAGGTCATAGCTGATGCGGTCTTCCGGCGGCAGCGGGGTCGGATCGTATTTCGCGGTCTGCGCCAGGTATTTCTCGGCCAGCGCGCGGCTCTGGGCGCGGCCTTCGGCGGACGAAGTCACGCCGAAGCGGTCGTTGTAGCGCGCGTCGCCGTTGAAGGTGGCGGCGATCGGATTTTCGCGCAGGTAGTCTTCCCAATAGTCGGCGTACAACTGGTTCATCTTTTCCGGCGTGGCAGGCGTCTTGACCTGGGCAACGGCGGGCAGGGCGGCGAACAGCAGGGTGGATAGGAGCAGGGGGAGCGAACGGGTCATGGGATGTCTTTGATGGTCGAGGCGATTGCAAGAATAGCATGGCTGCAATGGCATGCCGGGGCCGCCCAACGGCGGCGTTACGGCATGCCGGAGCCAGCCAGAGGCGGCGTGCCTGGCAGCGGCAACGGCGTCACCGTCACCTGCACGCCCAGCTCCTGGTTGCCGCCGCCCAGCACGATCCCGCGCATCGGCGTGACGTCGCTGAAGTCGCGTCCCCAGCCCAGCGTGATGTGTTCGTCCTGCACCAGGCAGCGGTTGGTGGGGTCGAAGTCGATCCAGCCCAGCGCCGGGCAGAACACCGAGACCCAGGCGTGCGAGGCGTCGGCGCCGATCAGGCGCGGCTTGCCTTCGGGCGGGTGGGTCAGGATGTAGCCGCTGACGTAGCGCGCCGGCAAGCCCAGGCTGCGCAGGCAGCCGATCATCAGCTGGGCGAAATCCTGGCACACGCCGCGCCGGCCGCGCAGCACCTGTTCCAGCGGGGTCGAGATGTCGGTCGCCTTGGCGTCGAATTCGAAGTCGTCGAAGATGCGGTGCGCCAGGTCGAGCGCCGCCTCCAGCTGCGGCCGGCCGGGCGGATGGCTCAGGCGGGCATAGGCTTCCAGCTCCGGGAACAGGTTGACCTGGGGCGAGGCGTACAGGTAGCGGCAGGCTTCCAGCGTGGCGCGGCTTTTCTCCTTGGCCACCATGTCGCGCACGCCTTCCCACGACAGCGAGCCGGCGATCTCGGCCAGGCCGGGACGCGTGCGCAGCGACACCGTCGATTCGGCATGCACCAGCAGGCTGTCGTGCGGCGCGGTGACGGTCAGGTGGCGGGTGCGGTTGCCGAAGTAATCGACGCTGTCGCGGCTGTCGCTCATCACCGGGTCGAGCCAGATCAGGTGCGATTCGGTGTCCTGCCAGGCGAACGCGCGCGGCGTCAGGTGCAGGTATTGCTGCGACAGCGAGACCGTGCTCTGATAGTGGTAGCGCGTCTCGTGCACCACGCGGTAGCGCGCGCTGATGGCGGGGGCCGGGGCGGCAACGGTGGCAACGCCATTGCCCGCATCGGCCTCATCGCCCACCATTGCCGCAGCTGCCCGGTCGTTCGTCGCGCTCATGCGCGGCCCCTGTGCCGGCGGTCGTCGGTGTAGCTGAAGAACTGCACGCTGATCTGCTCGGACAGGGCGGCGCTGGCCTGTTCGATCCGCTGCAGCAGGCTTTTCAAGAGCGCATTGCCGTGACTCAGGTCGCCGCCCGGGTCGAGCGCGGCCAGTTCGTGCCGCAGCGGCGCCACCAGGTGGGCGCCGCACGGGCCCTGGGTCTGCGCGATCTTGTTCAGCGTGCTGAGCAAACCGTTCATCTGGAACAGGATCGAGCGCGGATTGGTCTGGTCCAGCAGCAGCAGGTCGAGCACCGGCAGCCACTCGGGCCGGGCGCGGTAGCGGGTGCGGTAGGTGAGGATGCTGTCGGACAGTTCCAGCAGCCAGTCGAGGTTGCCGTTCTCGTCCATGGCGAGCGCGCGCTGCAGCGCCAGGCTCTGGAACTGCAGCCGTTCCAGGCGCCGGCCGAGCGACATGAAGTGCCAGCCGAGGTCGCGCGTCATGCCGTCCAGCGCGAAGCCGGTCAGGGTCATCTGGGCCGCGATGGCGTCGTCGAGGATGGTCATCACGCCCGAGCGCGACGGCCGCTCGCCCGGCGCCGCGGCCGGCTGCGCCATCCGGTTCAGCGCGCGCCAGTGGTCGACCGAGAAGCGTTCGTGCAGCTGCTCGGCGGTGTTGTGCAGCAGCTGCTGCTGGCGCGCCAGCCCGGGCACGCTGGGCGAGACCACCGCCAGCAGCAGGGCGGCCTCGATCTCGGCATCGGTGAAGATGGCCGCCGGCGGCGCGTCCGTGCTCGCGCCCTGGTCCGGGTCGTGGTCCGGCATGGCCGGCTTGTCGCCGGCGTCGAGCAGGCCGCACCAGATGCACAGCGCTTCCACGGTCGGCCATTCGGCGCCGCGCTGGTCGAAGCGCACGTTGAACAGGATGTCGAGCGCCACCCGCAACAGGCGCGCGGTGTTGTCGCAGCGCTCCGAATTGCGCGCGAACCACAGCAGGTTTTCCGCCACCCGGCTCGACAGGTTGGCGTCTTCGCGCACCAGGTTTTCGGCGCTGATGCGCGGCTTTTGCAGGCGGTGCGGCTCGGGCCGGGCGCGCGCCTGGACCCAGGTGTCCTTGCTGGCGCCGCCCATCTGCATCGTCAGCGTGCGCGCGTCCGGTCCGGTCGCGACCCGGGTCAGGCCGCCCGGCATCACCACGTAGCCGTTCGGGGTGGCGCAGGCGAACACGCGCATGCCGATGGCGCGCGCGCGCAGGCCCGGGGCCGGGCCGTCCTGCCACACCGGCGCCTGCGAGCGGCGCACCATTTCCTGGGCGATGTAGTTGTTGGGATTGGCGCGCAGCCGGGCGACCAGCGCGGCCCGGGCCCCGGCGTCGAGCTGCTGGCCGAACACCGCCGCCTGCGACAGCTGTGAAAACGCGGGCTTGATCACCAGCCGGTCGAGCTTGGCGATCACGGTGTCGAGCGCGGCCGGCTCGCCGCACCACCAGGTGGCAACCGACGGCATCTTCAGCGGCTCGCCCAGCAGGCGGCGCGACAGCGCCGGCAGGAAGCCGAACAGGGCGCCCGACTCGAGCAGGCTGGAGCCCAGGCTATTGGCAACCAGCACGTTGCCGCGCTGCGCGGCCTGGGTCAGGCCGGCCACGCCCTGCAGCGAGGCGTTCAGTTCCAGCGGGTCGCAGCATTCGTCGTCGACGCGGCGCATGATCACATGCACCCGGTGCAGGCCGCCCAGGGTTTTCAGGTACACCACGCCGTCGCGCACGGTCAGGTCGCCGCCTTCGACCAGCGGCAGGCCGAGGTGGCGCGCCAGGTAGGCCTGTTCGTAATAGCTGCCGGTGCGCTCGCCGGGCGTGAGCAGCACGACCAGCGGCATCTCGCCCTCGGGCAGCGGCGCCGGGGCGTCGCCGCCGGCGGCGACGCCCCGGCCCCAGTGCACCATGGCGTCGCGCATGGTGTCGAAGAAGGGGCTCAGCGGCTGCACTTTCAGTTCGCGCAGCAGGTCGGGGAAGGTGGGCGCGATGATGGCGCGGTTTTCCAGCGCATAGCCGGCCCCGGTCGGGGCCTGGGTGCGGTCGGCCATCACCCACCAGCGCCCGTCGGGCGCGCGCGCCAGGTCGGCGGCGTAGAAATGCAGGGCCACGCCGTCCGGGTGGCGCATGCCGTGGCAGGGACGCAGGAAGCCGGCGTGGCCGTGCACCAGCGCCGGCGGCAGCAGCCCTTCGGCCAGCGTCTCCTGGCGCCCGTAGACGTCGCCCAGGATGGTATTGAGCAGGGTGGCGCGCTGCACGATCGCGGCCTCGATCCCGCTCCACTCTTCGTGCGGCAGCACCAGCGGCAGCACGTTCAGGTCCCACGGCCGGCGCTTGCCAGCGGCATCGGCCGGGACGTTGTAGGTGACGCCGTTTTCGCTCACCTGGCGGCGCACCAGGTCCAGGCGCTGGCGCATGGCGTCCGCCGTCTCGTGCCCGAGGCTGGCCAGCAGCGCGCGCCAGTGCGCGCGCGGCGCCCCGCCCGCGTCCAGCAACTCATCGAAGCCATCCGGTGCGGCAAGGTAGGAAGCGAGCAGGGGAGTGGACATCGCGCGTGGCTGGTTGTTATGCAGAAACGAAACGATAGGTCAAAGTGGCTGCCAACGCAAATCCAGCGTCATCGGGAAGCCCGGATTGAGGTCTTCCTTGTAGACCGTGAACGGCCCCGGCGTGTGCCCGTGCGGCCAGAAGCGCGCGAAGCGGCGCGCTTCGGCGGCGTTGGCATTGACCGGCGACCCGGTTTCGTTGCGTCCGCCGGGATGCACCACGTGGTAGGTGCAGCCACCGACCGAGCGCCCGTTCCAGGTGTCGACCAGGTCGAACACCAGCGGCGCCTGCACCCCGATGCTCGGATGCAGCGCCGACCACGGGCTCCAGGCCCGGAAGCGCACGCCGGCCACGAATTCGCCCGGCACCCCGGTCGGATGCAGCGGCAGCATGCGGCCGTTGCAGGCCACGACGTAGCGGCCCTCGGTCAGGCCGCGCACGCGCAGCTGCATGCGCTCGACCGACGAGTCGACGTAGCGCGCGGTGCCGCCGCCGGTGACTTCTTCGCCCAGCACGTTCCACGGCTCGATCGCCTGGCGCAATTCCATCTCGACGCCTTCGTAGACCACGGTGCCGAAGCGCGGGAAGCGGAACTCGATGAACGGCTCGAACCAGTGATCTTCGAAGGCATAGCCGGCCGCGCGCAGGTCGCGCGCCACGTCGCGGATGTCTTGCGCCACGAAATGCGGCAGCATCCAGCGGTCATGCAGCGCCGTGCCCCAGTGCACCAGTCTGGCCTGGCACGGCTGGCGCCAGAAGCGCGCCACCAGCGCGCGCAGCAGCAGCATTTGCAGCAGGCTCATGCGCTCATGGGGCGGCATCTCGAAGGCGCGGAATTCCACGATGCCCAGGCGGCCGGTGGGGCCGTCCGGCGAATAGAGCTTGTCGATCGAGAATTCCGAGCGGTGGGTGTTGCCGGTCAGGTCGACCAGCAGGTTGCGCAGCAGGCGGTCCACCATCCACGGCTTGTCGCCCGGATGCATGGTCGGCAGCACCCGGTCCATCTGCTGGAACGCGATGGCCAGCTCATACAGGTTGTCGTCGCGCGCTTCGTCGACCCGCGGCGCCTGGCTGGTGGGACCGATGAAGGTGCCCGAGAACAGGTACGACAGGGCCGGGTGGATCTGCCAGTAGGTGATCAGGCTTTTCAGCAGGTCGGGCCGGCGCAGGATCGGGCTGTCTTCGGCCGTGGCGCCGCCGAGGGTGGCGTGGTTGCCGCCGCCGGTGCCGGTGTGGCGGCCGTCGTGCATGAATTTTTCGGTGCCCAGGCGGGTCAGGCGCGCTTCCTGGTACAGCGTGGTCACGTTGTGTACCAGCTCGCTCCACGAGTTCGCCGGGTGGATATTGACCTCGATGACGCCGGGATCGGGCGTGACGCTGAGCAGCTTGATGCGCGGGTCGCGCGGCGGCGCGTAACCCTCGATGCGCAGCTTCATCTGCAGCCGGGCGGCGCTGTTCTCGACCGCCGTCACCAGCGCCAGGTAGTCTTCGATGCGCTTTTGCGGCGGCATGAAGATGTACAGCCGGCCGGCGCGCACTTCGACGCACAGGGCGGTGTGGATCACGTCGCGTGCGGCGGGTTCCGGCGGCTGGGGCGGCTTGGCCGGCGCTGCGGCTTTCGCGGCCTTGTCGCGCGACTTGCCGGCGGCCACGCTCAGGGTCGGACGCTTTTCGCGCTTGTCTTGCTTGTCCCGATTCTGCGCCGGCAGCTCGCCCTTTGGCGCGAACGGATCGACGTCGAACTCGGGTTCGCGTTCTTCCGGCAGCACCCACGGCAGGGTGGACAGCGGCAGGCGCAGGCCGATCGGCGAATCGCCTTCGATCAGGTACAGATGCTCGCGCCGGATCGGCCACGGCGAGGTGCGCCAGCTGGTGCCCAGCATGACGGACGGATCGTACTCGCGCGCCTGCAGCGGCAGCACGTAGCCGGCCACCGCGCCCAGGCCCCGTTCCAGCAGGCGCGCCAGGCGGCGCCGCTCTTCGGGCGCCTTCAGGTCGGCCGCGAGCGGATCGAGGTTGCTCGGCAGCGCCTGCTCGCGCAGCGATTGCTGCAGCACGTCTTCATAGGCGGGGATCGCGCTGCCCGGCGGCAGGCCGAGCGACTTGACCAGTTCCGTGGTAAACCGTTCGGCATCCTGCGCGCCATAGCCATCGTCCAGGTGTTCGTCCGAGAACAGCGACGGGTCCTGCCACATCGGCTGGCCATCGACGCGCCAGAAGATGTTCAGGGCCCAGCGCGGCAGCGGCTCGCCCGGATACCATTTGCCCTGGCCGTAATGCAGCATGCCGCCCGGCGCGAAGTGGTTCTTGAGGCGGTGCATCAGGGTGCCGGCCAGCGCGCGCTTCTTGTCGCCATGGGCCAGGGTGTTCCATTCCGGCCCGTCCATGTCGTCGATCGAGACGAAGGTCGGCTCGCCGCCCTGGGTCAGGCGCACGTCCTGGGCCAGCAGGTCGGCGTCGACCTGCTGGCCCAGCTGCTCGATCTTTTGCCAGTCGTCTTCGGAATACGGCTTGGTCACGCGCGGGTCTTCATGGATGCGCGTGACCGACATTTCGTGCACGAAATCGACTTCGGCCTTGTCGGTGAAACCGGTGACCGGCGCCGCCGACGACGGCATCGCGGTGCAGGCCAGCGGAATGTGGCCTTCGCCGGCCATCATGCCCGAGGTCGGATCGAGCCCGATCCAGCCGGCGCCCGGGATATACACCTCGGTCCAGGCGTGCAGGTCGGTGAAGTCGGCCAGCGGGCCGCTGGGGCCGTCGAGCGCTTCCTGGTCGGCGCGCAACTGAATCAGGTAGCCGGACACGAAGCGCGCCGCCAGTCCCATCTCGCGCAGGATCTGCACCAGCAGCCAGCCGCTGTCGCGGCACGAGCCGGAGCGCTTGGACAGCGTGTCTTCCGGCGTCTGTACACCCGGCTCCATGCGCAGCAGGTAGGCGATGTCGCGCTGCAGGCGCTGGTTGATGGCGACCAGAAAATCGATGGTCGACATTGGCTCGGCCAGCAGCTCGCGCCGCGCCGCCGCCACCCATTCGCTGAGCAGCGGACCGGGCGCGTCGGCCTGGGTGTAGGCGCTCAGTTCGGTCTTGAGCAGGTCTGGGTAAGCGAAAGGAAACTGGTCCGCATACGCTTCGATGAAGAAATCGAACGGATTGATGACCGTCATGTCGGCCACCAGGTCGACCGTGAATTCGAGCCGGTCGGTCTTTTCCGGGAACACGAAACGGCCGATGTAATTACCGTAGGGATCTTGCTGCCAGTTGATGAAATGTTCGTGTGGCAGGACATTCAAGGAATATGACAGGATCGGGGTGCGCGCATGCGGTGCCGGACGCAGCCGGACTTCATGGGGCGACAGGGCGACCAGGCGGTCATATTGGTAACTGGTCTTGTGGTGCAGCGCGATGCGGATTGCCATGCAGGAGTGCCTTTTCAAATGGGGGCACGATCGGGGTGGACACGATCAATGCGGGCGTATTTTCAATAGTACATAAGCATCATTCGTACCCACAATATAATCATCCAATCGTGCGCCTGATTTGGTTGGCACGTTTCTTGATTCGTGTTGTGGCACAGGAGGAACCGATGCCGAATTTTTATAACGAAATGTATTCCGATGCGGCAACAATACGGCCTCACTACGACGCGTTCGCAGAGTGGCTCGCGCAGCAATCGCCTGACGTCATCCAACAAAAAAGGGCGGAAGCCGAGCTGACGTTCCAACGCGTCGGCATCACCTTCGCCGTGTATGGCGACGACGCCGGCAAGGAGCGCCTGATCCCGTTCGACATCATTCCGCGCGTGATCAACGCCGCCGAATGGACGCGCCTGCAGGCCGGCCTGGTGCAGCGGGTGACCGCGCTGAACCGCTTCCTGCACGATGTCTACCACGACCAGAACATTCTCAAGGCGGGCGTGATCCCGCGCGAGCAGATCCTGAACAACGCCCAGTTCCGGCCCCAGATGCAAGGCGTCAAGGTGCCGTCCGATATTTACGCCAACATCGCCGGGGTCGACATCGTGCGCGCTGGCGAAGGCGAATTCTACGTGCTGGAAGACAATCTGCGCGTTCCGTCCGGCGTGTCGTACATGCTGGAAAACCGCAAGATGATGATGCGCCTGTTCCCGGCCCTGTTCGCGCGCAACCGGGTGGCGCCGGTCGAGCACTATCCGGACCTGCTGCTCGACAATCTGCGCAGCGCTTCGCCGCAGGACAGCAGCGACCCGACCGTGGTGGTGCTGACCCCCGGGATGTACAACTCGGCCTATTTCGAGCACGCTTTCCTGGCCCAGCAGATGGGCGTGGCGCTGGTGCAGGGGCAGGATCTGTACGTCGACCGCGACACCGTCTACATGCGCACCACGCAGGGGCCGAAACGGGTCGACGTCATCTATCGCCGCATCGACGACGACTACCTCGATCCGCGCGCCTTCCGCGAAGAATCGACGCTGGGCGTGCCGGGCCTGCTCGACGCGGTACGCGCAGGCAATGTCGGCCTGGCGAATGCGATCGGCACCGGCGTGGCCGACGACAAGTCGATCTACCCGTTCGTGCCGGACATGATCGAGTTCTACCTGGGCGAGAAGCCGATCCTGAACAACGTGCCGACCTATCAGTGCAGGAAGAAGGACGATCTGCAGTACACCCTGGATAACCTGGCGCAGCTGGTGGTCAAGGAGGTGCACGGCGCCGGCGGCTACGGCATGCTGGTCGGGCCGGCTTCCACCAAGGCCGAGGTCGAAGCGTTCCGCGCGCGCCTGCTGGCCCATCCGGAAGGCTATATCGCCCAGCCCACGCTGGCGCTGTCGGCCTGCCCGACCTACGTCGACGCGGGCGTGGCGCCGCGCCACATCGATCTGCGTCCCTTCGTGCTGTCGGGCAAATCGGTGACGATGGTGCCGGGCGGCCTGACCCGGGTGGCGTTGCAGGAAGGCTCGCTGGTGGTCAATTCGTCGCAGGGCGGCGGCACCAAAGACACCTGGATACTGGAGAATTGAGCATGTTGAGCCGCACCGCAGATCATTTGTTCTGGATGGCCCGCTATACCGAACGGGCCGAAAACACGGCGCGCATGCTGGACGTGCGCGTCCAGTATTCGCTGATGCCGCAATCGGCGCAGGCCGAGCAGCAGGGCTGGCGCACCATGCTGGGCGTGTCCGAACTGAACGCGCAATTCAACGCCAAGCACGACACGCTGACCCAGAAAGCGGTCATCGACTTCATGGTGCGCGACCCCGACAATCCCTCGTCGATCGTCAGCTGCCTGCGCGCCGCGCGCGAAAATGCGCGCGCCGTGCGCGGGGCTCTTACCACCGAGGTATGGGAAACCGAAAACACCACCTGGCTGGTGTTGCAGCAGCACCTCAAGAACCGCCTGTACGAACACGATCCGGGCGCGTTCCTGGAGTGGGTCAAGTACCGCTCGCACATGTCACGCGGCGTGACGCTGGGCACCATGTTCCAGGATGAAGCGTTCAACTTCATTCGCCTTGGAACCTTCCTCGAGCGGGCCGACAATACGGCGCGCATCCTGGACGTCAAGTTCCGCTTCCTGGCATCGGACTCGATCCAGCCCGCCACCCAGCGCGAGTTCTATTACCTGGCCGCGCTGCTGCGTTCGGTGTCGGCGTTCGAGACCTACCGCAAGGTGTACCGCGACGCCATCACCCCGACCCGGGTGGCCGAACTGCTGATCCTGCAGCAGAAGATGCCGCGCTCGCTGATGGCCTGCCTGTGCGGCGTGGTCAGCAACCTGCAGGACGTGCGCAACGAACTGTCGCATGAGACCGAGCGCCTGGCGCAAGAGTTGTATGCGCAGCTGGGATCGATGCGGATCGAGGACATCCTCGAAGAAGGGCTGCACCAGTTCCTGACCAGGTTCCTGCGCTCGATCGAGGAACTGGGCAACGGGATCGGGCGCGACTTCCTGATTCCGCTGGAGCCTCCGGTGCAAGAGGTGGAGCCGGAGCCGGAGCCGGAGCTGATGCAGACGCAGAGCCAGACGCATACCCAGACCAGGAGCGGGACCCAGTCGCAGTCGCAGACGCAGACGCAAACGGGCTGAACGGCTGACGCACCGTCATCGAACGCAAGCGCACCACGCCGCATGGCAGCGTGGCTGCGTCTGCTCCAGGACGGTGCGCGACGCTGAACAAAAGGCGGGGCCGGGCTGACCGGCGCCGCCGCACATGCTTATCCGGCGTGCATATTCATCACGCCGCCGCCTTGTCCCTCTGTGCACGCACCACCTTGTGCACGAATTCCAGCTTTTCCAGCACCGGGGTGCTGAGCGTGAACGGGTAGGAATCCGGCATGCCGATGCTGCGGTTCAGGCTATTGAGCACGTAGGTCAGCGCGAACCAGTCGTGCAGCGTGTCCTCGAAGGTATCGGTGCGGGTCGGCACGGTCACGCTGTCGATGGTCGGTTCGCCCGCTTTTCTCGGCTTGAGCGCCAGACCGCAGGACGCGGCCGTCTCGAGCGTATCGAGCATGTGCAGATAGTGGGCCCAGGTTTCGGCCCAGTCTTCCCACGGGTGCGAGCTGGCATAGCTGCTCACGAAGCGGTCTGCCCAGTCGCTGGCCGGACCGTCGGCGTAGTGGCGCTTGAGCGCTTCGCCATAATCCTGGCGCTCGTCGCCGAACAGGGTGCGGAACTCGTCGATCCACTCGCTGTCGACGACCAGCCGGTCGAAATAATAGTGGCCGCTTTCGTGGCGGAAGTGTCCCAGCAGCGTGCGATAGCGTTCGTGCATCTGCTCGCGCGTGCGCTCGCGCTCGGCCGGATCGGCTTCGGCGATGTTCAGCGTGATCATGCCGTTGTCGTGGCCGGTCATCACGCACTGGTCGGAGACGCCGTCTTCCAGGAACTGGAACGCCAGCCCGGTTTCCGGCTCAGCTTCCTTCGACTTCGGCGTCAGGTGCAGCACCGCCAGCGAGAACAGCAGACGGCGTTTGGCCGCTTCCAGGCGGCTCCACAAAATGTGGTTTTTTTCCGACGTCAGTGCCGGGATCACCTGCGTCAGCTGGCATGATTCGCACAGGTCGTGCGGATCGTCGGCAGGCAGCATCCAATTGCAGACATTGTGATTCACGTAGTTGGCGCACTGCTTGTACAGCTTGCCTTCGTCGTTGCGGTGCAGGCTGCGCCATTGACCGGATTCGGTCTGCTCGAAGGCGTTGATGCTGCGCGTTTCCGGCTGGTAGCCGAGCGTGCTCTCGCAGTTGAAGCACAGGGTGTTCTCAAAAAAGATTTGGTGCGCGCATTTATCGCAATGGAAGGTTTTCATGGCATGGACGATGGTGGAAGAGACGTGTCAGGATATTGACAATCTATCAGCGAATTCGTGCGGTTGTGTGTCGTGTAAGACAACGCCCCATATCGTGTGCGCGCGTGCACATGCAAGGGGCGCTTCAGCGGCAGGACGGGTGAAAACGACAACGCCAACCTGCGAAGGTTGGCGTCGGGCCCGGATCCGCTTGCCGGTCAGCTTGCTACAGTCGGGCCAGCAGTTCGGTCTTCTTGGCGTCGAATTCCGCATCGCTCAGGATATTGCGGGCACGTAGTTCCGCAAGCTTGTCGATCGTCGCAAAGATGTCCAGCGCGGCCGCATTGCCGGTGGCGTCGGCCTGGGGCAGGCTGGACGGCGCCGGCGCCGGCGCCGATGCAGGTGCGGCCGGCGTGGCCTGGTTGAATGCAGATGCCGGTACGGCGCCATTGCCGGTTGCCGCCGTGTGCGGCGCGCCATCGACAGAGACGACCGGCAACTGCGCCACGTCGATCAGGCCATGCTGGCTGTTGAAGCTGAGTGAACCGCCATAAGATTGCTGCTGTGAAAAGCCGCCGATCTGGTGGTCGAGCGTGTCGTAGATGGTGACCTTGCCATTGACGTCGATGGCCAGGCGACGCGCCTGGGCGAAGTACGCATAGCGCACACCATTCTGCGCGCCGGTGCTGTTGGGCCAGCGCAGATCGGCGCCCCACCATTCGTTCGAGGTGCCCGGCGCAGGCGGCACGAACAGGCTCGCGCCGCTGTTGCCGCTGTCATTGGGTGCGACCGGATTGTGAGCGCCGGAATAATTGTGCTGGTGCTGGCCACCCTGGCTTTGCGATTGAAAACTGCCGGAGTCGAGCAGATCGGGCTGCGCCGCCACCAGCTGCGACAGTTCGCCGCATAAATTGCTGACGCTGGCTTTGAGGTTGTTGTTGAACATGTCCGACACCATCGTCATGCCGCCGCTCATCCACTGGCCGGAGCCGCCGAATTGCGGATGGTTGAACTGTGCCATGCGGCCATTGCCATTAATGACCGATTGCAGCATGCTCAGGACCGCGTCCGTGCTGTAGCCGTAACGCTGTGCGATACCGTCGATGATCTGCTGTCCAGCTGGCGAAAGTTGTTGCATGGTCGTCTTCCTGATGTTGAGTTGTTGCTGCTGCGCATGTTGCGCCTGGACTATCCGATGCGGGACGTGGAGCTTGACAACATAGCATGCCCAGGCCTGTTCCGCTTCAGCGCTGCGCTGACTGCGCAACCTTGAGAGGGCGGGACTGTTAAAATTCGCTGTCCCCCACCGTAGCGATTGCAGGAGAGCCCAAATCCTAGGTTTTTTAGTCGGAACGATGATACGTCGGCCAAGGCTGACGCTCGCGATTGCATTGGCAGTGCTGGCAGCGTTGGCCGGCACGCTGACTTACACCGGTTTTCTTGTCGTCGGCGTGTTGGCCGATTATCTCGACACGGGCCGCTTCCTGGCGGGCCTGCTTCTGGGCGTTCTGCTCGCACGCTTTCCCTGGATGAGCAAAGGTAAGCTGCGCATTGTCGGTCTCTTGCCCAAACCTGTTCGCCGACCGTTCATCACAAGCCTGGTCGCACTCTGCATGCTGCATTTCCTGATCCAGGGCGAGCATGTTTCAGTAGCGTTTACAGGATTCAGCACAGCGTTTTTACTTACATTCCCATGGTTGCGGCGAACTGTGTTCGATCGCATGCGATTGTCTGTCTTCAAGTTCGCCGGCCGAAATCCTCCCCAGCGCAACGATGACATGGTGATCGATGGCGAATTCAGGGAGAAGAAAGATTGAGGGCGGGGAGCGAGGGTGCTCACCTTCGAAAACGACAATTTCAACGAGCTACCGCACAAGGATTTTCAATCCTTCTCAGGATCGTGGCCCCAGTTCATCAATGAATAACGCCAATCGCTCGATGCCGGATCGCTTTTGGTAGGCCCCTGTGCCAGGTGTCGGTGGATGTATCCGACCACTTTGCGCATGTGCGCGATGTCTGCCGCACTCAAGTCCTGAGCTTTCCGATGTAACAGTTCGACGATGCGGCGTCCGGACTGGTGCCCGGTCGATTCGGCATTGCCGCTCTTCTGGCCGACACGCCTGGAATCATCAGTGTCGAGCCACTTCTCCAGCTGGGCCGGCGTCATGTTCACCGCTTTCTTGAACTGCGCGACCGTCTCGCGCGTGGCTGCGCCCTCATCACCGTCCGCTGCTTGTTTCGTCATGCTTACTCCAATGAACATTAAGATTGGCACCGTTGTACGGCAACTGCAGCCAAAGCAGTTTTCAAAGTATCACGAACGCGGTCTTTCTTGGCGCACTAGAAATTGCTTGATGCGCAAGACCTGATCCCGACGTTACCGACGTCGAGAAAGATGGCGCAAAAACAAAAACGCCACCCGAAGGTGGCGTTTTGCGAATTCTTGGTGGCCCGGGGCGGAATCGAACCACCGACACAAGGATTTTCAATCCTCTGCTCTACCAACTGAGCTACCAGGCCAAGAGGCCGCCATTATAGCAGCGTTTGCGGCGAATACAATCCGCGCCGCGCTTGCCTGCGCGTTTTCAGCCCTTGGGCGCGTTGCGCCGCGCCTGATCGCGCTGCTCCTGCGCCAGCCTCAGTTCGCGCCGGCCCTTGGCTTCCTCGAAGCGGCGCTCCTCGTCCGGCGTCGACGGTTCGAGCGGCGGGATCGCGGCGGGCTTGCGATCGTCGTCCACCGCCACCATGGTGAAGAAACAGCTGTTCACATGGCGCACGACCTTGCTGCGGATATCCTCGGCGATCACCTTGATGCCGATTTCCATCGAGCTGCGGCCGGTGTAGTTCACCGCCGCCAGGAAGGTCACCAGTTCGCCCACGTGGATAGGCTGGCGGAAGGTGACCTGGTCAACGCTCATCGTCACCACGTAGCGGCCCGCATAGCGGCTGGCGCAGGCGTAGGCGACCTGGTCGAGCAGTTTCAGGATGGTGCCGCCGTGGACGTTGCCGGAAAAGTTGGCGGTGTCGGGCGTCATCAGCACGGTCATGCTGAGCTGGTGGGATGGCAGGTTCATGCTTGGCTCGTCAAAAGGATACTCGTCAGTGATGTTGCCCTAGAACGTGCCTCCCGGCAAGGTCGGCCGCTACCCGCGCACGATTGCAGGTCATCAAATTTGACATATCAAAATGAAAATAAATTCGTAGGCATCAACTTTCAGATAGGCTAGGCTCGGCACATGAACAGCGAATTCCCCCATCACGGCGGCTCGGTGCAATGGCACCTCGGGCCCGTCATCGACGCGTTGCGTACGTCGCGCGAGACCACCCATAACATCCGCCACCACGGCCGCGTGCGCGAACTGCCGTCGCGCGAAGCCGTGCGCCAGGTCGTGGACGGCGTGTCCGCGGCCCTGTTCCCGACCCATTACGGACGGCCGGACCTGAACGACGAAAGCATCGACTACTTCGTCGCCGACACCCTCAACGTGGCGCTGGATCGTCTGTCCGAGCAGGTGCGGCGCGCGCTGCGCTTCGGTGCAGAGTACGAGCAGGCCGACGATGCGGTGCTGATCGAGCGCGCGCGCGCCGTCACGCGCGAGTTCGCGGCCAGCCTGCCGGCGATCCGCGGATTGCTGGTGTCGGACGTGCAGGCAGCGCTGGCGGGTGATCCGGCCGCGACTTCGGTGGCCGAGATCATGCTGTGCTATCCGGGCACCATCGCGATCCTGTACCACCGCATCGCGCACTGCCTGCAGCGCCTCGGCGTGCAGTTCCTGGCGCGGCTGGCAGCCGACATCGGCCATTCGCTGACCGGCATCGACATCCATCCGGGCGCGCAAATCGGCGCCAGCTTCTTCATCGACCACGGCACCGGCGTGGTGATTGGCGAGACCGCGATCCTGGGCGAGCGCGTGCGCCTGTACCAGGCGGTGACGCTGGGCGCCAAGCGCTTCCCGGTGGACGAGAGCGGGGCGCTGGTGAAAGGCACGCCGCGCCATCCGATCGTCGAGGACGACGTCGTCATCTATGCCGGCGCCACCATCCTTGGCCGCATCACGGTGGGCGCCGGATCGACCATCGGCGGCAATGTGTGGCTGACCCAGAGCGTCCCGCCGGGCAGCAACGTGTCGCAGGCGCAGATGCGTAATACGTAGCTCGCGTCAGAACGCGTGCGCCGCGTGCAGGCTGTCGAGGATCGCCGGTTTCAGGGGCGACAAGGCCAGCGCGGCGCGCTCGCGCGGCCATGGCGCGTCGACCGCGAATTCGGCGCGCACCGGTCCCGGCATACTGTCCATCAGGATCACGCGGTCGCTCAGGTACAGTGCCTCGTCGATATCATGCGTCACCAGGAGCACCGTCAAGCCGCGCTGGCGCGCAGCCGCCGCCAGCAGGTCCTGTAACCGCATGCGGGTGAACGCGTCGACCGCCGAAAACGGTTCGTCCAGCAGCAGCACGCGCGGCTCCAGGTACAGGCCGCGCGCGATTGCGACCCACTGCGCCTGTCCGCCCGAGAGCTGCTTGGGCAGCGCGTCGCCGTATCCTGTTAATCCCACTTCTTCCAGCAGCGCGGCGGCGCGCGCCAGGTCGGCCTTGCCGGCAGAGGCGCCAAACATGATGTTCTGCGCCACCGTCAGCCACGGAAACAGGCGCGGTGCCTGGAACACCAGGCCGACGTCGGCGCTCGGCCCGACCAGCGGCCGGCCATCGAGCCGCAGCGCGCCGCGATGACCCGTGTCCAGCCCCGCCACGATCGACAGCAGCGTGCTCTTGCCGCAGCCGCTGGCGCCGACCAGGCTGACAATCTCTCCTCTGGCCACGCCCAGGCGCAGGCCGCGCAGCACGGCGCGTTCGCCATGGCGCTTGTCGTCGATGGCGATGTCGAGGAAGGCGCTCATCGTTTATCTCTCTCGGACAGGCTGTCGCGCCACGCCAGGGTGCGGCGCTCGACCGCACCCATCGCGCTGTCGCTCAGTTTGCCGAGCAATGCCAGCAGCACGATCGCGGCCAGCATGATGTCGGCGCGGCCGGTCTCGCGGCCGTCGGTCAGCAGGTAGCCCAGGCCGCGGCTGGCGGCGATCAGTTCGGCCGCCACCATGAACATCCAGGCGAGGCTCAGGTCATTGCGCAGGCCGGTCAGTACCGACGGCATGGCCGCCGGCAGCAGCACCCGGCGCGCCAGCGCCAGCGGCGACAGTCGATACAACAGGCCGACCTCGATCAGGCTGCGGTCGACGCCGCGAATTCCCGCCACCACGCCCATGTACACCGGGAAGAAGGCGCCGATCGCGATCAGGATCACCTTTGGCGTTTCGTCGATGCCGAACCACAGCAACAGCAGCGGCACCCAGGCCAGCGAGGGAATCGCGCGCAGCGCCTGGAAGCTGGGATCGAACAGGCGCTCGGCGGTGCGGTTCAGGGCAACCAACGCGCCAAGTCCCAGCGCCAGCAGCGCGCCGATGGCGAAGCCCGACGCCACGCGCAGTGCGCTGGCGCCGACGTGCGCGCCCAGGCCATTGTCGAACAGCCAGGACAGCGCTTCGAGCACGCTGCTCGGCGGCGACATCAGGTTGGCCGGCGCCAGGCCGGCGCGTACGCCCAGTTCCACACCGAGCAGGGCCAGCACCGGCAGCAGCAGGCCGAGTGGGAAGCCTGCCGTCAGGCGCCGTCGCGCCGGTGCGGCCGGAGCCGGGACGTCGAGGGCAATGGTCGGCTGTTCCATGCTCACGCCTTGGTCAGCTGGCGCGCGAAGCTGGTGTCGACCAGGCCCGCGATTGCCCTGTCGAGGTCCGTGCCGGGCCGCACCAGCGCTTCGTCGCGCAGGATCGGCGCCGCCAGCTGCAGCGCGCGCAGGTGCTCGGGGCCCGGCTGGGCGTTGCTGAAGTCCGAGCGCAGCTTGACTTGCAGCAGCGCCACCGGCAGCGGCACCTTGGCTTCGGTCGACATGATCCTGGCCGCCTCGGAAGGGTTGGCGCGGGTCCAGGCGCGCGCCCGTTCATACGCCTTAAGACTGAAAGCGGATCATGACCGTACTCCTGCTGGGCGGCAGCCCGTCTTCCCAATCGTCGTGCAGCCGGCTGCTGCAGCACATCGGCGACAAGCTCGCGGTGCACGGTTGCCGCACGGCGCGCCTCGAAGTGCGCGAGCTGCCGGGACCGGCCCTGCTGCGCATGGACGCGAGCGACCCGGAGCTGGCGCAGGTGGCCGCGGCCGAGGCAGTGGTAGTGGCCACGCCGATCTGCAAGGCGGCCTACACCGGCATGCTCAAGCTGTTCCTCGACCTGCTGCCGCAGGACGGCCTGCAAGGCAAGGCGGTGCTGCCGCTGGCCACCGGCGGCAGCCAGTCGCACCTGCTGGCGCTCGACTACGCGCTGCGTCCGGTGCTGGCCTCGATGTCGGCACGCTTCATCCTGCCCAGCATCTACGCCACTTCCGACCAACTGGCGTGGGACAGCGATCGCGGCACCCGGCTGGCGCCGCCGATCGCCGAGCGCGTGGCGCAGGGCGTCGACCAACTGGTGGCGGACCTGACGCTGCGCGCCTCGATTACCGGCACCGCGGCCGCCTGGCAGGTCGCGGCCTGACGCCGCCTCCACCTTCATCGAATACCAAGTGCGCCCGCGCTGCGCCGGCCTCCATCATTACTAGGAAACCCCATGTCCACCCCCGATATCTTCTGGTTCATCCCCACCCATGGCGACAGCCGCTACCTCGGCACCACCAAGGGGGCGCGCGCGGTCGATGCCGACTACCTGCAGCAGACCGCGGTGGCGGCCAACACGCTCGGCTACGACGGCGTGCTGCTGCCCACCGGGCGCTCGTGCGAGGATGCCTGGATCGTCGCGTCTTCCCTGATCAACGCCACCAAAAAGCTCAAGTTCCTGGTGGCGATCCGGCCCGGCCTGTCGACGCCGGGGCTGGCGGTGCGCATGGCGTCTACCTTTGATCGCCTGTCCAACGGGCGGCTGCTGATCAACGTGGTCAATGGCGGCGACCAGGGCGAGCTGGAAGCGGACGGCCTGTACGCCGACCACGCCAAGCGCTACGAGATCTCGGACGAATTCTTCCGCGTCTGGCGCGCCAGCATGGCGGGCGAGGGCGGCGCCGCCGGCTTCGACTTCGGTCGGCCAGCGCCGCATGGCCGAGTTGCATGGCGGCCGGCGCGACCAGCTGGAAGTCTCGCCCAACTTGTGGGCCGGCGTTGGCCTGGTGCGCGGCGGAGCCGGCACCGCGCTGGTGGGTGACCCGGAGACGGTGGCGGCGCGCATGCGCGAGTATGCCGAGCTGGGGATCGAGACCTTCATCCTGTCCGGCTATCCGCACCTGGAAGATTCGTACCGCTTTGCCGAGCTGGTGTTCCCGCTGCTGGGTAAAGGAAAAGCCGTGGGCGAACAGTCGATCACCGGGCCGTTCGGGGAAATGATGGCGAGCGATATCCTGCCCAAGAAGGCGGCCTGACCTGAGCGTCATCGTAGTGCCTTTGCTATGATGGCGCGATGGCACTTCTCCTGGTTCCCGGCTACATGCTTGATGAAACGCTGTGGGACGACATGCGCGACCGGCTGGCTCCTTTCGGGCCGCTGGCGCATGCCGACCTGCGGCACGATTCCACGCTCGAAGCGATGGCGCGCCGCGCCCTGGCCTCGGCGCCTCCTTCATTTACCCTGATCGGCTTTTCGATGGGCGGCTACGTGGCGCGCGAGATCGTGCGCCAGGCGCCCGAGCGCGTGCGCGCGCTGGTCTTGATCGCCACCTCGACCCGTCCCGATTCGCCGGCGCTACGCCAGAGCAAGGGTGCGGTGGCGAAGGCGGCGCCGTCGGTGTCGTTTTCGGGCTTGAGCCGCATCGCGATCGCCAGTTCGCTGCATCCGCGCGAGCGTGACAACGCGGCGCTGATCGAACGCGTGCGCATGATGGGTGTGCGCCTCGGCGGCGAAGCGTTCCGGCGCCAGTCGATGCTCGAGCGCCCGGGGGATTTGCATTTGCTGGACCATATTCGTTGTCCGACGCTGGTGGCGGCGGCGGGGCATGACCGCTTGCGCAGCCTGGAAGAGTCGCGGGAGCTGCATGCGGGGATTGCAGGCTCGGAGTTTGCCGTGATCGAGGATAGTGGACACATGATTCCGATCGAGGCGCCGCAGGCCCTGCTGGACGTGATCGTGCCCTGGCTGGAACGCCTCACGCCCGTTTGACCGCCAGGGACATGGTCGATGCTAGGCCGGCACCTGCGCCGCCGGTACGCACCAATTCGCCAACCCGCGAATCGCGTCTTCCTTGAGCTTGGCCTCGATCTCGATCCATGGCGCATGCAGGTACGACGACGGCATGGTCGCGATCAGGTCCGAGTGCTGGCGATCGTTGAAACTCTCGCGCCCATTCGAGATGTGCACCACCTGTTCCTCCGGGTCGGGCCAGGTGGCGCGCGCCTTGGCCAGCATCTCGGCCACGCTCGGGTGATCGTAGCTGTCCAGCTTTTCGTGCACGATGTGGTGGTGGGCGTCGAACACCATCGGCACCCCGGCGCGCACGCACACTGCATGGATCTCTTCGGCGCTGTAGGCGTATTCGTCGTTCTCCAGACACAGGCGCAGGCGGATCGCGTCCGGCAGCGCCTTGATGCGCTCGACGAGCGCGTCTTCGCGGTCTGACTTGCCGCCGTGGATTTCCAGCAGCGCCCACGGTGAACGCGGCTGCTCCAGCAAGTCCATGATGTCGGCGTGCATCTGCAGGATCTTGATGCTGTTGGCGACCACGCCCTCGGAATCGGAACTGAGCACCACGAACTGGTCGGGGTGCATCACCAGCCGGATGCCGCGTTCGGTGGCGCGCCGTCCCGAGCGGCCCAGCGTCTGCGCGAATTGCCGCAGCACTTCCAGCCCGAACGGCTCGTCCGAGAACGGGAAGATCGACGACGGCAAACGGTACAGCGAAATCCCTTCGCGCTCGCAATAGCGCAGCGCATTGTCGAGGGTCTGGATGTTGTCGCGATAGATGTCTTCCAGCAGGCGGCGCTGGCCGTCTTCGGAATGTTCGAGCAGGCGCTTGCGCGTGAGGGCGCGGTAGCGGACGTCCTTGGACGTGGTGATACAGACGAGGCCGAGTCGTGGTTGCATGGTGATTGTTCCGCGTTACTGTTGGTCCCAGTCTAGCCCAAGCGATTTTTTGCAGAGGCACGAAAGGCGCGCCCGTGCGTGACGTGCGGCCGGCGCGCTGGTTAGCGCGGGGTGCCGAACGCTTGCGCCCAGTAGATGATCCCGGTCTGGCGCGTGGGCGTCACGCCGTAGGCGGCGCCCATGTCGGTGAAGCCGGCATTCATGATGTTGGCGCAGTGGCCGGGACTGTCGAGCCAGCCGGCGACGGCCTCCTCGGGCGTGTGCTGGCCGAAGGCGATGTTCTCGCCAACGCGGCGCCAGCCGTAGCCGGCGCGCGTGGCGCGCTGGGCCACCTGGCTGCCGTCCTTGGCGACGTGGCTGAAGTAGCGGCGCGTGGCCATGTCGCGGCTGTGCGCCAGCGCGGCGATGCCGAGCGCATCGTTCCAGCGCAGCGGCGGGACGGCGGGATAGGCCTGGTTGCCGCACATGCGGGCAACGGCGCGCGCCGCGTTGACTTGTTCCAGGATCAGGCGGCCGGCGTCGCGCCAGTCGGGGTAGGTGGTCGACGGCAACGGGGCGGCGGGGCGGGCCAACACGACGGTCCAGGTCGCACCATCGCGCTGGCTGCCGACCGCCGAGAAGCGCGGGTTCAACAAGGCGGCGCAGTATTTTTGCTGCAATACGTCCATTGCTGCCCGGGCATTGTCGGGACCGGTAACGTAGACCGCCTGCGCGGTTTCGACCGGATAGCCTGCTGCTTCCAGCGCGGGTTCGAGGAAGGTGCCAGCGCCGATGCGCAGCTGGGCCAGCGCCGGATGGACGTCGAGTGGGGCGGCTGGCGCTACCGGCTGGCCGTTGCAGGCATCGGGATTGGCGCGGTAAGCGTTGATCAGCGGCGCCAGCGGGTCGGCGGCCTGGCCCGGCGACACCGCCTGGGCGTTACCCGCTGCCGGCACGCCGGCGCTGCAAATGACGGCGACAAGCTGCACAAGACAGGGAAGTCGGAATCGCAAGGGTTTCAAGTTGATCGAGCGAGTTGGTCTGTCGGCTGAGGGATTGCTTATTCGGAGAGGGCTCCGGGTGGGCCTGGACCACCCTTGCAAGCCTGCGTTGTCTGGAGCTGGCGGCACCCGCATTGGCTGCTGGAGAAAGATGAGGGCGCAAGCAGGTATTTCAATCCTCGCGGTCTGTTTGCGGCGTGCAGAACATGCGGGCTGCATTAGGAAAGGAAGTTGAGGGTTGCTACAATGAAACTCATGTTTCTTGTTCGTGATAAGAGCAAGCCGATTCTTAGTTCACTGGAGTACGCATGAGTTTATGGACCGTGGCGATTGCCGATTCGCGCAACTTGCTCGACGCCGCTACCAAATCCCTGATCGACACCGACCTGCACTACGTGATCGAGTACCTGGACCGCTTCATCGACTGGAAGGGAACGCTCGACGTCCAGGTCAACATCAAGACGTATGAGGACCTGAAGGCAGAGCTCGGCTGGGACTTCGACGGCATCAGCCCGGCTACTGAAATGTCATGGTTTACCAACGGCTCGGCTTTGAACAAGAGTAACCTGATCGAATTGCTGACTGGCGAAGACAAGAACGGTACACAGCCCGATGCCGGCTTCACGATCTATCTCGGCAAGGACGGGACGATCCGCAACTATGGCAGGCCGGTCTGGCTCGATCCCGATCCGGTCTTTCACGCACCGTCGCCGGTGCCGGCGGGGCAGCATGATTTTGTGTCGATCGCCTTGCATGAGGTGTTGCATACGCTGGCGTTCGACCAGGCCAATTTTTCAAGCAGCACACTCGGCAGTAAGGTCACGCTCAGGGACGGCGTGTATTACTTCGCAGGCGAGGCCACCGTCGCATTGCTGGGCCAGCCGCTGGCGTTTGACGCCGTTGGCCACGTCATCAGCGCGCTCACGCCTGCCTACGCCTTGAGCGGCATGATGAGCGATGCCGGTAACTACGAACAGAACCGCTGGGATATCGGCAGGATCGAACTGGCAGTCATGCAGGATCTCGGTTTCGATGTTCACCTGCCCCTGCACGGCTTGCCGTATACCGACCTGGACGACAAGCGAGCGACGGTGGTGGGCACCGATGGCGGCGACGTGCTGTACGGCGACTTCCACGCCAACAGCATGGTCGGACATGCTGGCAACGATGTGTTCGAAGGCGGCGCCGGCAATGACCGGATCGACGGCGGCGCAGGGCTGGACACGGCGCTGTATGCGGGCAAGGCTGCCTCGTTCGATGTGACGCGGACCACGGGCGGCATCACGGTCAGCGACAGATCGGGCGCGGAGGGTACCGACTCCCTGCTCGATATCGAGCGCATCCGCTTCGCGGACAGCGCGCTCGCATTCGACCTCGATGGCAACGCCGGCCAGGCTTTCCGCATCTACCAGGCGGCGTTCGATCGGGCGCCGGACCTTGCCGGCCTCGGCTACTGGATCGGGCAGATGGATCGCGGCGCTTCCCTGCAAGCGCTCGCCACCGGCTTCATCCAGAGCAAGGAATTCGGCGACCTGTACGGCACCTCGCTGTCGGTCGACGCGTTCGTTACCCAGCTCTACCAGAACATCCTGCATCGTGCGGCCGAACCGGCCGGGTACGCATACTGGTTCAATGCGTTGAATGCGAACGATACGCTCGAGATGCGGGCTTCCGTGCTTGCCAGTTTCAGCGAAGGCTTCGAGAACGTGGGCCAAATGGCGCAGGTGATTGCCGCCGGTATCGAGTACGTCCCTTACGCGTGACGCGTTACTGCGCCGCTTGCGTCTGCGGCGTGCGCACCAGCTTCGAGACGTCCAGGCCCTGGCTGCTCAGGCGCGCCAACAGCGCCTCGTAGGCGGCCGGGTCGACCTGTCTGGTGCGCGACAGGATCCACAGGTATTCGCGCTTGGGCTCGCTCACGGCGGAGAGCTGGTATTGCTCGTCGAGGTCGATCACCCAGTAGTCGCCCCACACCATCGGGATGAAGGAAAGAATCGCCGGGGCGAAGCGCACCTTCAGCCTGGGTGAGGTCGTCGCGCCGAGCTGGCGTGCCACGCCCTCTGCCGCATCGGTCTTGCCGTCGGTGGTGCGGCAGCGGTTGACGACGTCGACCCGGCCATCGTCGCGCAAGGTGTAGCTGGCGCTGGTGTCGCCGACACATTTCTTCTGGAAATCGTTGGGGAATTTCGCGATCTCGTACCAGATGCCCATGTAGCGCGGCACCGACAGCGATGCGATCGGCTGCAGCGGCTTGGCGGTATCGGCGGTATCGGCGGCCAGCGCGGGTTCGCAGCACAGGCCGGCAAGGAGCAGGGCGGCGTACAGGAACTTGGCGGTCATTGGAACCTCGTTGGCAATGGCGGAGTTCCAAGCTTAGCGAGTACCGCCTTGCCTTGTCGCATGGTTCGCGCAGCAACGAGCGAGGCAACGAGCGCGCCGGCGCGCCGGCCGCCACTTACAGCGACGACAATGCCGGTCCACCCGGCTTGCCGAGCCAGGTGCCGGCAAACTGTTTCTGCGCCGCGCCCAGCGCCGCGTTGTCACCGCGAACGCGATACACCTCCATCAAACCACGCAGCGCCCAGCCGTTGCTCGGCGTGCGCGCCAGCGAGTCGCGGAACACTTTCTCTGCCGCCTCCGTCTGGCCAGTGCGCAGCAGGGCGACGCCGAGCGACTGGCGCACCGGGTAGTACCAGTAGGGCGGCTCCATATAGGCCAAGGCGTCCTGCACCGCGATCGCTTCGCGGTAGGCGGCGATCGCGCCGCGCAGGTCGCCCTGGGCGTCGGCCAGGCGTGCCCGCGCCACCGCGCGCGCAGTGCGCACGATTTCGGGGCCGGGGATGTTCCAGTCGGTCACAGCCTTGAAGTCGGCCGTCTTCTCGATGCGCGCCAGCGCCGCGATTTCGCGGTTGGCGGCGTCCGGCATGCCCTTGCGCGCGTAGCCGACCGCGCGCGCGTAATGCCACATCGCCTGCACCAGCACGAAGTCCGGGCCCGGGTCGGGCAGGGCCAGCAGCGTCTCGGCGTCGCTGAACTGGACGTGGGCGAAATAGGGCGCCGACTTGACCGGCTGCAGCGCGCCGATCGCGCCCAGCAACTCGGGCGTGATCACCTTGTCGAGCTTGGCGGCGGCGTCGAGCGTGAGGGGGCCGTCGCCGCCCATCAGCGCCGACACCATCACGAAGTGGATGTTGTGCGGATAGTAGGCGCCGCGGTAGACCGGGTCGCTGGCGGCGTTGGCGAAGTAGCGCTCGTCGGTGGCCACCGCCTCGACGTTGGCGCGCAGCGCCTCGCGGTAGTGGCCGAGCCGGTAGTAGATGTGCGACGGCATGTGCACGATGTGGCCGGCGCCCGGGATCTGCTGCGCCAGCACACGCGCCGCCGGCAGCGCCTTGTCGGGCTGGGCCGAGGCTTCCATCGCGTGGATGTAGTAGTGGGCCGCGCCCGGATGGGTGGGGCTGCGCGCCAGCACCCGCTCGAGCGCGGCAATCATCTCGGGGCGCCTGGGTTTGGCGCCGCCCGCGCTCCAGTAGTCCCACGGCGCCAGGTCCATCAGCGACTCGGCGTACAGCACCTGCAGCGTGTCGTGGGTGGGGAAGTCGCGCGCCGCCTCGGCCATGGCGTCGGCGTAGGCTTTGTCGAGCGTGGCGCGGTCGGCCTTGGGATCGGCGCTGTAGCGGCGCGCCACGGCGCGGATTACGGCCTGTTCTTCGGGCCGGGCGCGCGGGGCCAGGCGCATCGCCTCGGCGGCGGCGGCCACGGCCGGGGCGACGGCCTCGGGGAACATCGGCGCATTGATGTTCGGGCCCAGCACCAGCGCTTCGCCCCAGAAGCACATGGCGCAGGACGGATCCAGATCTTGCGCCGCGCGGAAGGCGCGCGCCGCTTCGGCATGGTTGAAGGCGAAGGTCAGGCGCAGGCCCTGGTCGAAATAGGCTTGCGCGCGCGGATTGCGGGTGGTGATGGGGATGTGCAGCGTGCCGAGGTTGTCGTACAGCGGCGGCGGCGCGGCGCGGCCCGGCTTGGCGGACGTGGCCGGCGCCTGTCCTGGCGTAAAGGGATGGGTTTCGGCCTGGGCCAGCACCAGGTGGCCGAGCAGCGGCGGCGTGCCGGGACGGTTCGAAGTGCAGGTGGCGCCGGCGAACAGGGGATCGAAGCTGGACGTCGCCGTGCCGCGCTCGGCCCATAGTGCGGGCATGGCAGTGAGCGCCGCGGCGGACAGGACGGCGGCAACGGTGGCGACAAGTGCGGCAGCAAGATTAGTGAAACGTATGGCGAGGCGCGCTTTCATGATTCCCTCCCCAGGCGGCGCGATCGTGTGCGCACCCTGCCTGCGTTTGTAGTTGGAGCCGCGGCGGGCGGAGGGGTTCTGGTATCTGGATTGAGCCGTCGCAAGCGGCTATGCCGAATGACGGTGGCGCCAGGTGGTCTTAATGCTATTGAGATCAAGAAGGCAGCCGTCACGAGGAGGAGCATCATGAGCCAGCCAGTCCAACCCACATCCACATCCACATCGCAGCCGGGCCGCGATGCCGCCACGCCCGGCGCCGGTCCCGACCTGGGCGCGATCAAGGCGCGCCAGCAGGCCGCCTGGGCCAGCGGCGATTTCGCCGTGGTCGGCGTCACCCTGCAGATCGTCGGCGAAACGCTGGCCGAGGCGGCCGACGTGCGCGCCGGCGAGCGCGTTCTCGACATCGCCGCCGGCAACGGCAACGCCACCCTGGCCGCGGCGCGCCGCTTCGCCAAGGTGGTCTCGACCGACTACGTGCCGTCGCTGCTCGAGAAGGGCCGGGCGCGCGCCGCCGCCGAAGGGCTGGCGGTCGACTTCCGCGAAGCCGACGCCGAGGCGCTGCCGTTCGCCGACGCCAGCTTCGACCTGGCGCTATCCACCTTCGGGATCATGTTCGCCCCCGACCATGCGCGCGCGGCGGCCGAGATGCGGCGCGTGGTGCGGCCCGGCGGGCGCATCGCCATGGCGAACTGGACGCCGGACGGATTGATCGGGCAATTGTTCAGGGTGATGGGTCGCCACATCCCGCCGCCGGCCGGGCTGGCCTCGCCGATGCTGTGGGGTGTCGAGGATCACTTGCGCCAGTTGTTCGGCGCCGACATGGCGCAGGCCCGCATCGAACGCAGGATGTTCAATTTCCGCTATGCGTCGAGCGCGCACTGGCTGCAGGTGTTCCGGGATTACTACGGGCCGCTGAACAAGGCCTTCGCCGCCCTGGATCCGGGCGCGGGCGATGCGCTGGCGCGCGACCTGCTGGCCCTGATCGAGCAGTTCAATACGGCGGGATCGGGTTCGCTGGTGGCGCCGGCCGAGTACCTGGAGGTGGTGCTGACCAGGGAAGAGGCGGGCACGCTGCACTGAGCGCGCCGGGCCTGCGGCAGCGGCATGGCGCTGCTGACGCCGTAAGCGTTGGCGCCGGCATCAGTGCCGGCGGCAGCATCCGTGCAGGTATTACGCCTTGCGCACGAACTCGGTCTTCAGGCTCATCGCGCCGAAGCCATCGATCTTGCAGTCGATGTCGTGGTCGGCATCGACCAGGCGGATGTTCTTGACCTTGGTGCCCTGCTTGATCACGCCGCCCGAACCCTTCGGCTTCAGGTCCTTGATCACGGTGACGGTGTCGCCATCCTGCAGGATATTGCCGGACGCATCCTTGTAGACGCGCACGCTGTCGCTCGCGGCAGCAGCCTGGACCGGCCATTCGTGCGCGCATTCCGGGCACACGTACTGGCCGGCGCCGTCTTCATAGGTGTAGGCCGATTGACACTGGGGGCAAGAAGGAAGAGTTTGCATGGGCGCCTTGGAATGCAAAAACGCCACCCGGAGGTGGCGTTTTCGTGAATCTTGGTGGCCCGGGGCGGAATCGAACCACCGACACAAGGATTTTCAATCCTCTGCTCTACCAACTGAGCTACCAGGCCAAGAGAGGCATGATTATAGCCAGCGATTTTCAGTTGCGCAAGTGTCCGCGCTCGAATTCTTGGATCGCGGCCGGTGGCGCTGCCGGCCGGGCCGTTTTCCGATGCCGCCGATTGCCACACCAGGACGCTCGGGATTGGGCGGCGCAACATTGGCATATCGCTATAATGTCCCAATGACCACGCCTACCACCACCACCCTCCGGTCCGACGTCTGCATCGTCGGCAATGGCGCCATCGCCAAGACCGCCGCACTCGGCTTCGCCCAGGCCGGCCACAGCGTCACGCTGCTGGCGCCGCCTGCGCGCAAGGCGCCGGACAGCGCGACGGCGTCGGCGGCCGAGCGGCCGTGGGACGTGCGGGTGTACGCGCTCAACCATACGGCGCACGACCTTCTGGCCTCGCTCAAGGTGTGGGGCGCGCTCGACCTGGCGCGGGTGGCGGCGGTGGACGCGATGGACGTGAACGGAGACGGCGAAGGAGGTGGCAAGCTCGGCTTCGACGCCTTCGGCGCCCGGGTCGGCACCCTGGCCTGGATCGTCGAGGATGCCAACCTGAACGGCGCACTGGACGCGGCCCTGAAGTTCGCCCACAACGTGCACCAGGTCAGCGGCATCGCCTGCGAGCTGAGCTGCACTGACGCAGGCGCCGCGATCCGCCTGGAAGACGGCCGCCGCCTGGAATGCGAACTGCTGGTCGGCGCCGACGGCCGCGAATCGTGGGTGCGCGGGCAGTGCGACATCGGCGTCGACTACCGCCAGTACCACCAGCGCGCCATCGTCACCAACTTCGCCTGCGACAAGCCGCACCACGGCGTCGCCTATCAATGGTTTACCTGCAGCGACGGCATCATCGCACTGCTGCCGTTGCCGGGCAACCGCGTGTCGCTGGTGTGGTCGGCGCCCGAGACCCTTGCCGACACCCTGATGGACGAGTCGCTGGGCGAGCTGGCGATCCGCCTCGGCGAGTATGCCGACGACAAGCTGGGCACGTTGCGTCCGCTGCAGCCGGAAGCGGTGGCGGCGGTGCCGCTGGCGCTGATCAAGCCGCACGCGATCGTGGCGCCGCACGTGGCGCTGGTGGGCGACGCCGCCCATGCCGTGCATCCGCTGGCCGGCCACGGCATGAACCTGGGCTTCGGCGACGTGGTCGACCTGTTGACGGCGGTGCGCGAGCGCGAACAGCGACGCGCGATCGGCGACGAACGGGTGCTGGCGCGCTATGCGCGCAAGCGCAAGGAAGAGGTGCTCATGATGCAGCTGGCCACCGATGGGCTGGAACGCCTGTTCGGCGCCAACCTGGAGCCACTGCGCGTGGCGCGCAATTTCGGATTAAACTTGCTCGATAAAATGCCGGCGCTCAAGCGGCGCCTGATGGCGCACGCGATGGGCAAGGCGTGAATCGAGCCGCACCGGCCGCTATGGCCGGATAGCCCTACTGAGGATTTTTCAAGCATGGTCAAAATGAAGCTCGCCGTCCTGCTGGCGACGGCGCTGCTGGCGTCCTGCGTCGATGCGCAGAACACGGTCGAAGCAAACATCAAGAAGGCGCTCGAGCCGCGCCTGGGCGGCGCCACGATCGAGTCGGTCAAGGAAACGCCGTACGGCGGCCTGTACGAAGTGCGCGTGGCGGGCGACATCCTGTACACCGACAAGAAGGGCGAATTCCTGGTGATCGGCCAGGTGTACGACGTGAAAAGCTCGCGCAACCTGACGCGCGAACGCCTGGACGACATCAACAAGATCAAGTTCAGCGACCTGCCGCTGTCGATGGCGCTCAAGCAGGTCAAGGGCAACGGCAAGCGCGTGATCGCGGTGTTCGAGGATCCGAACTGTGGCTACTGCAAGCGCCTGCGCCAGACCACGCTCAAGGAACTCGACAACGTCACCATCTACACCTTCATGTACAACATCCTCTCGGATGACTCGTTCGTGAAGTCGAAGAACGTGTGGTGCGCGCCGAACCGCAACAAGGCCTGGGACGACTGGATGATCAGCGGGAAGGTGCCGCCAGCCGCGCCAAGCTCGTGCGAATCGCCCAACGACAAGATCGTGGAACTGGGCCGCAAGATGAACATCACCGGCACCCCGGCGATCTTCTTCAGCGACGGCTCGCGCATCCCGGGCGCGATCGACCTCAAGTCGCTGGAAGCCAAGCTGTCTTCGCTCGAAGCGAAGTAAGCATCCACCCGTGAGCGACGCCGCGTTTCCCGTTACCGGCATCCTGCTCGCGGCCGGGCGCGGACGCCGCTTCGATCCGCAAGGCCTGCGCAACAAGCTGCTGCAGCCGCTGCCCGGCGGCGACCCGGTGGTCGTCGCCAGCGCGCGCCTGCTGCTGGCGGCGTGCGCGCGGGTGGTGGCGGTGGTGCCGCCGAACGATGGCGGCGTGGCCGAAGTGCTGCGCGCGCTCGGCTGCGAGGTCACGACGTGTCCCGATGCCGATGCCGGCATGGGGCTGTCGCTGGCGCATGCGGTTTCCTACTCTCTTCATCTCGACCCGGCGCCGGAGCAGGGCTGGCTGGTGGCGTTGGGCGACATGCCGTTCGTCGAACCTTCGACCCTGCACACACTGGCCGCCGCCGTTGTTAATGGCGCGGGCATTGCGGCGCCGCTGTTCGAAGGGCGGCGCGGCAATCCGGTGGCGTTCGGCGCCGTTCACCGCGATGCGCTGCTGGCGCTGGACGGCGACCAGGGCGCGCGGCGCCTGCTGGCCAGCCATCCCGTGACTGCGATCGACGTTCATGATCGCGGCATCCTGCGCGATATCGACGCGCCGGACGACCTGCCGGCCTGATCGCCCGCGCGGCGCGCATCCCTCCCGTTTTGCTGTGCGGGATTGAATCCGTTTACACTAAGGGCAATTCGGCGCGTCCCGAGAAGACATCAGAACATCATGAAAAAGCCATCGCAGAAAAAGCAGCCCGCCATCCGCTATACCATCGTTCCCAAGGACCTGGCCGGTCACCTGTTCAACGTCACCGTGACGGTGGCCCGCCCCGATCCCGACGGCCAGCTGTTCGCGCTGCCGGCCTGGATCCCGGGCAGCTACATGATCCGCGAATTTGCGCGCAACATCGTGCGCATCCGCGCCGAGGCTGACGGTGCGGCGGTCGCGCTGACGAAGCTGGACAAGCACTCCTGGCGCGCCGCGCCGTGCGCCGGTCCGCTCACGCTGCACTACGAGGTGTACGCCTGGGACCTGTCGGTGCGCGCCGCCCATCTCGACCAGACCCACGGCTTCTTCAACGGCACCAGCGTGTTCCTGCGTGTGGTGGGCCAGGAAGACGTTGCGCACGGCGTCGAGATCGGGCGCCCGGCCGACCCGGCCGCCAAGACCTGGCGCGTGGCCACCGCGATGCCGGAAGCCGGTGCCAAGCGCTACGGCTTCGGCCTGTACGCCGCGGCCAACTACGATGAGCTGATCGATCATCCGGTCGAGATGGGCGACTTCGAGCTGGCCAGCTTCACGGCGCACGGCATCGAGCACGACATCGTGATCACCGGCCGTGTGCCCAACCTGGACATGGCGCGCCTGCAGGCCGACCTGAAAGCCATCTGCGAAACCCAGATCGCGTTCTTCGAGCCGCAGACCAAGCGCGCGCCGCTGGAGCGCTATGTGTTCATGACGATGGCGGTGGGCGACGGCTACGGCGGCCTGGAACACCGCGCCTCGACCGCCCTGATCGCCGCGCGCGCCGACCTGCCCAGCACTGCCACCCCGAAAGGCGCCGAACCGGGCGAAGGCTATCTGCGCTTCCTCGGCCTGTGCAGCCATGAGTACTTCCACACCTGGAACGTCAAGCGCATCAAGCCGGCGGTGTTCGCGCCGTACGATCTGCAGACCGAAAACTACACCCCGCTGCTGTGGCTCTTCGAAGGCTTCACCAGCTACTACGACGACCTGATGCTGGTCCGCAGCGGCATCATCGGCGAAGCGACCTACTTCAAACTGCTGGCCAAGACCGTCGGCGGCGTGCTGCGCGGCAGCGGGCGCCTGAAACAAAGCGTGGCCGATTCCAGCTTCGACGCCTGGAGCAAGTACTACCGCCAGGACGAGAACTCGCCGAACGCAATCATCAGCTACTACACCAAGGGTTCGCTGATCGCGCTGGCGTTCGACCTGACCATCCGCGCCAAGACGAATGGCGCCAAGTCGCTCGACGACGTGATGCTGGCGCTGTGGGATCGCTATGGACGCGACTTCTACAACGGCGTCGGGCGCGGCGTGACCGATGCCGAAGTCGAAGCGCTGTTCGATGAAGTCAGCGGACTGAAACTGAAAGCCCTGTTCGAGCGCTGGGTGCGCGGCACCGACGACCTGCCGCTGGCCAAGCTGTTCGCGCCGCTGGGCGTGAAGCTGGTCGAGGAACGCAAGGGCGGCAAGCCGTCGCTGGACGCCGGCATCGGCCGCGATGCGCTCGGCGCCAAGCTGACCCAGGTCCACGAGGGCGGAGCGGCGCACCAGGCCGGCCTGTCGGCGCACGACGTGATCATCGCGATCGATGGCCTGCGCGTGAACGGCAATCCGTCGAATGTCGACACGCTGCTGGGGCGCTACCGCGTGGGCGACAAGGTAGCCGTGCACGCGTTCCGGCGCGACGAGCTGATGGCGTTCGACGTCACGCTGCAGGGCGACCGGGTGCCGGCGATTACCCTGTCGCCAGCGGTGGCCGGGCGCAAGTCGGTGACCATCAAGCGGCCAAGCGCGGTGTAATCCAATACATTATTCATACACGCGTTCAACCACCGTCCGCACGGTCTGTCGGCATGCTATCGTTGTGACACTCACATCACAACGACAAGAGGCCCCCGTTGAAGCTCACCCGCATCGCCACCGCCGCACTGTTCGCCCTCGCTGCCACCCCGGTATTGGCCCAGCAGGCCGCCCCGCTCAAGAACGACGTTGCGGCCCGCGTCGACGCCATGTACCCCTGGCTCGACACCATCTACAAAGACCTGCACGCCCATCCCGAGATCGCCTTCCAGGAGGTTCGCACCGCCGGTAAACTCGCGGCCGAGATGCAGAAACTCGGCTTCACGGTCACCGAGAAGGTCGGCAAGACCGGCATCGTCGCGGTGCTGAAGAACGGCGCCGGCCCGACGGTCCTGGTGCGCACCGACATGGACGGCCTGCCGATGGAAGAAAAGACCGGCCTGCCGTACGCCAGCCGCGCCCGCGCCACGAGCGAAGGACGCGACACGTTTGTTACCCACAGCTGCGGCCACGACATCCACATGTCGAGCTGGCTGGGCGCCGCGCGCACCTTGGTCGAACTCAAGTCGCAGTGGAAGGGCACGCTGGTCTTCATCGGCCAGCCGGCCGAGGAAATCGTCTCCGGCGCGAAGGCGATGCTGGACGACGGCCTGTTCAAGCGCTTCCCGAAACCGGACTACGCGTTCGCCCTGCATTCCTGGCCGCTGGCGCATGGCACGATCGGCTTCAACGATGGCCCGGTGTCGTCGAATTCGGACTCGCTCGAGATCGTGTTCAAGGGCCGCGGCGGCCACGGTTCGGCGCCGGATAAAACCGTCGATCCGATCGCGATCGCGGCGCGCTTCGTGGTGGATGTGCAGACGGTGGTCAGCCGCGAGAAGGATCCGAAGGAATTCGGCGTGGTGACGGTGGGCGCAATCCAGGGCGGCACGGTCGGCAACATCATCCCTGACAGCGTGCAGGTGCGCGGCACCATCCGCTCGTACAGCCCGCAGGTGCGCGCCAAGCTGCTCGACGGCGTGCGCCGCGTGGCCGAAGGCGCGGCGGCGATGGCCGGAGCGCCGAAGCCCGATATGGTGATCGGCGGCGGCGGCAAGGCGATCGTCAACAGCACCGAGCTGGTGAACAAGACCGAGGTGGTGTTCAAGGAAGCGTTCGGTGCCGACAAGGCGGTGCGCATGCCGGCGATGACGGCCAGCGAAGACTTTTCGCTGTACGCGAACGAGGGCGTGCCGTCGATGTTCTTCTTCACCGGCGTGTACGACCCGAAAGACGTCGCCGCCGCCGAGCGCGAAGGCGGCAAGCCGATCGCGTTCAACCACTCGCCGTTCTACGCGCCGGTGCCGGAACCGTCGATCAAGACCAGTGCCAAGGCGATGACGCTGGCCGTGCTGAACGTACTGGGAAAATAACCGTAGGGTGGACGGCTCCGCCGTCCACGCGTTCAACCAGAAGATGAGCAGTGCTCAGCCCTGGAGCGCCCGATTCAAGCCTTCAAACAATCCGCACAGCGCCCATACAGCGTCAGCTCATGACTCTCGACGCTGAACCCCTTCGGCGCCATATGCTCGATATCCCCCGGACACGCATGCACGTCGAACACCCGCTGGCAGTTGGTGCACTGGAAGTGATGATGGTGGTGCTCGGCCACGCTGGTCGATTCGTAACGCGCGCCTTCGCCCGGCAGGGTGACGATCTTCAGCGCCCCGTCGTCCACCAATGATTTGAGATTGCGGTACACCGTCGCCATGCCCAGCTGGCTCACCTGCTGGCTGGCGTCGTGCAGGATCTCTTGTGGGGACAATGGACGGCGTGCGTGCTCGATCGCATGCAGGATGGCGGATTTTTGGCGTGTATTGCGTTGCATAGCCCGAAGAATACCCGAAAGCACCTTAGTTCGGCCAATTTGCGGTTGAAACCTTAATGATAATGGACTATCATTAGGTCTTACTGATAGTGGCTTATCGCTATCATCGCATGTTTGCCGTATTTTTGCCGCTGCGGCGCACGGCGCGACACCGTTTACCATCTTCGAGGAATACCATGTCTGACTTCACCTGCAAGCGCACGCCGCTGACCCTGGCGCTGATGCTGGCCTTCGGCGCTCCCCTGACCGTCCACGCCCAGACCACCTCCAGCCGGGCGGCGTCGGATCCGGACAGCGTGCCGACCGTGGTCGTCTCGGCCAGCGCCCTGGGCGTGCTGCACGACGACATGGTCACCCCGGTGACCTCGCTCGGCGGCGGTGAACTGGTGCGCGCGCGCGAATCGACGCTGGGCGAGACCCTGGCCAACCAGCCGGGCATCACCTCCAGCCACTTCGGCGCCGGCGCCAGCCGCCCGGTGATCCGCGGCATGGACGGCCCGCGCGTGAAGATCCTGTCCGACGGCGCCGAGATCCAGGATGCCTCGACCATCAGCCCGGACCACGCCGTTGCTTTCGAGCCGGTCCTGGCCGAGCGCATCGAAGTGCTGCGCGGCCCGTCGGCGCTGGCCTATGGCGGCGGCGCGATCGGCGGCGTGGTGAACATCATCGACCGCAAGATCCCGACCGTGATGCCGGAAAAAGGCATCGAGGGCAGTGCCGAGGTACGCGCCAATTCGGCCGCGCGCGAAAAGACCGGCGCCTTCGAATTCACCACCGCCGCCGGCAGCAACCTGGCGCTGCACCTGGAAGGCGTCAAGCGCGACGCCAGCGACTACCGCGTCGGCAAGGACTGGGCCGAAGGCCGCCACGTATCGGGCAGCTACAAGGAATCCGAGACCGGCACCGTCGGCCTGTCGTGGATCGGCCAGAACGGCTACCTGGGCGCCTCGTTCACCAAGGAGCGCACCGAATACGGCATCCCGGGCCACAGCCACGCCTTCCACGACTGCCACCCGCACGGCGACCACCTGCATTGCGGCGGCCATGAAGAGGAAGAGGGCCACGACGACCATGACCACGAAGAAGGCCACGACCACGACCACGAGCACGAGCACGAGGAAGTCCCGGTCATAAAACTGGACAGCGAGCGCTGGGACATCCGCGGCGAATACCGCAATCCGGTGGCCGGCATCGAGCGCGTGCGCCTGCGCGCCTCGATTACCGATTACGTCCACGACGAGCTGGAAGACAATGTGGTCTCGACCTCGTTCCGCAACAAAGGCCACGACGCGCGCCTGGAGTTCGTGCACGCGCCGGTGGCCGGCTGGCATGGCGTGTTCGGCCTGCAGACCACGCGCCGCGATTTCGAAGCGGTGGGCGAGGAAGCCTACGTGCCGCCGACCCTGACCAAGAAACAAGCCGCCTTCCTGACCGAGGAATACAAGATGGGCGACTGGCGCTTCGAGGCCGGCCTGCGCCACGAGTGGCAAGACATCGAAGTCGATGCGCCGGGCCTGGCCGACACCGATGCACGCGGCACCTCGGCCTCGGTCGGCGCCGTGTGGAAGCTGGCGCCGCAGTATTCGCTGCGCGCTTCGCTGTCGCGCAGCCACCGCCTGCCGACCGCCGAAGAGCTGTACGCCGACGGCGCCCACCTGGCCACCAGCACCTGGGAGATCGGTAATCAGAACCTGGACAAGGAAACCTCGAACAACGTCGACCTTACCTTCCGCAAGTTCGCCGGCGACACCACCTTCTCGGTCAGCGCCTTCCACAACAAGGTCGACAACTACATCTATGCGCGCACGCTGGACAACCACGAAGGCTTCCAACTGGTGGAGTACGCCCAGCGCGACGCCACCTTCACCGGCCTGGAAGGCGAACTGCGTCAGAAGCTGACCTCGAACCTGAGCGCGACCCTGTTCGGCGACTACGTCCGTGCCAGGCTGGATCAGGGCGAGGGTGACGGCAGCCGCAACCTGCCGCGCATCCCGGCCAGCCGCATCGGCGTCAAGCTCGATGGCGAGTGGAACCAGTGGCATGGCATGGTCGAGCTGTACCGTGTCGGCAAGCAGGACAAGGTGGCTGACTACGAGACCGAGACCGCGGGCTACAACATGCTCAACGTCGGTACCCATTACTCGACCCGCATCGGCGGGGTGCCGACCCAGTTCTATGCGCGCCTGAATAATCTGACCGACGAACTGGCCTTCAGCCACACCTCGTTCATCAAGAACGCGGCGCCGCTCACCGGCCGCAACCTGACCGCAGGGGTGCGCGTCATCTTCTGACCATGATGGTCCTGCCTGCGCACGGCATCGACGGTGCGCAGGCCTTGCAGCAACCCGAGCCGGCGCATGGTGGATGCCATGCGCCGGCGTCGTTTCCAGAAAGGACTCCCGAGAGATGAAGGATATGAAACCGACGACCAGATTCGCCTGGATCAAGGTCGGCGACTACGCCGGCATCGCGGCCTCGGCCCTGTGCATGGTGCATTGCCTGGCGACGCCACTATTGATGATGGCGTTCCCGATGCTGGGACTGGCGCACGCGCACGACACCTTCCACGACCTGATGCTGGCGGCGATCAGCCTTCCTGTGCTGCTGGCGCTGCTGCCCGGCTATCTGCGTCATCGCGACAAGGCGGTGCTGGTACTGGGCTTGCTGGGACTGGGCAGCTTCCTGGCGGCGGTGTTCGTCGTCAGCCCGCTGTTGGGTGAAACCGCCGAAGCGGTGGCGGCCGTGTTCAGTGGCGTGATGCTGCTGGGGGCGCATTTCCGTAACCAACGCCATTGCAACCGCTGCGCCAGCGCCGCACAGGACAAGCGTGCGAGCGAGGTACGCCCTGCCGGATGCAGTGGCTAAACGTTGTCCGCGAAGTTATGCATGGCTGGCATGATTCGTTTGAAAATCTACCGATGCTCACATATCATTAGATTTTATTAATTGACGTTTCGTCACCGCGGGTCATGTGCGGCCTGCATCCAGCGGTCAGGTACCTTGTCGTCGCGGCACTTACAAGGACTCCCGCATGACCGACTTCGCCTGCCGCAGTTTGCCCCCGACCCGGCCCTTGACCCTGGCCCTGATGCTGGCCTTCGCGCCGGCCGTCGTCCTGGCCCAGGACGCCACTGAAGCGCCGGCCGGCGTCGCCACCGTGGTAGTCTCGGCCAGCGGCCTGGGTGTGGCGGGCGACGACATGGTCACCCCGGTCACCTCCCTCGGCGGCGCCGAACTGGTGCGCACGCGCGAATCGACGCTGGGCGAAACCCTCTCCAGGCTGCCGGGCATCACCTCGACCCACTTCGGCGCCGGCGCCAGCCGTCCGATCATCCGCGGCATGGACGGCCCGCGCGTGAAGATCCTGTCCGACGGCGCCGAGATCCAGGACGCCTCGACCATCAGCCCCGATCACGCCGTCGCCTTTGAGCCCGTACTGGCCGAGCGCATCGAAGTGCTGCGTGGCCCATCGGCGCTGGCCTATGGCGGCGGTGCAGTGGGCGGCGTGGTCAACATCCTCGACCGCAAGGTGCCGACCGCGATCCCCGCCAACGGCATCGAGGGCAGCGCCGAAGTGCGCGCCAACTCGGCCTTGCGCGAAAAGACCGGCGCCTTTGAAGTGACCGGCGGCAGCGGCAACGTCGCGGTGCACGTGGAAGGCGTCAAGCGCGACGCCGACGATTACCGCGTCGGCAAGGACTGGAGCTACGGCGACCGGGTGACGGGCAGCTACAAGGAAACCGAAACCGCCAGTGTTGGCGCCTCGTGGATCGGCAAGGACGGCTACCTGGGCGCGGCCTATACCAAGGAGCGCAGCGAATACGGCATCCCGGGCCACGGCTTCGAGAACGATCTGGGCCAGATCGAGGTGCCGGTGGTGAACCTGGACAGCGAGCGCTGGGACGTGCGCGGCGAGTACCGCGACCCGGTCGCCGGCATCGAGCGCGTGCGCCTGCGCGCGGCGTTCACCGACTACATCCACGACGAAGTCGAGGGCAGCGCGGTGGCCACCACCTTCAAGAGCAAAGCCCACGACGGCCGCCTCGAATTCGTGCACCGCCCGCTGGCCGGCTGGCACGGCGTGTTCGGCCTGCAGACCACGCGCCGCGACTTCTCGGCGATCGGCGCCGAGGCCTACGTGCCGCCAACGCTGACCAAGAAACACGCGCTCTTCGCCACCGAGGAATACAAGCTGCGCGACTGGCGCTTCGAAGCGGCCCTGCGCCACGAATGGCAGGACGTCGAGGCCGAGGTGGCCGACAAGCCCGATTCCTCGACCCATGGCACGTCAGCCTCGGTAGGTGCGGTATGGAAATTTTTGCCGGAATACTCGCTCGGCATCTCGCTGTCGCACACGCACCGCCTGCCGACCGCCGAGGAACTGTATGCGGACGGCCCGCACCTGGCCACCAATACCTTCGAGGTCGGCAACCCGAACCTGGCGCGCGAGACCTCGAACAACGTCGACCTCACGCTGCGCAAGCTGGCCGGCCGCACCACGTTTTCGCTCAGCGCCTTCCACAACCAGATCAACGACTACATCTATTCGCAGTCGCGCGGCAGCTTCGACGGCCTGCAGCTGATCAACTATGCGCAGCGCGACGCCACCTTTACCGGCCTGGAAGGCGAGATCAGCCACAACCTGCCGTCCTCAATCCTGAGCTCGCTGACGGCGACCCTGTTCGGCGACGTCGTGCGCGCCCGCTTCGACGAAGGCAGCGTCGCAGTTGGCGGCGCAGGGGGCGGCGCAGCTGGCGACGCAAGCAGCCGCGAAATCCCGCGCACTCCGGCGCGCCGCATCGGCGTGCGCCTGGAAGGCGCGTGGAACGCCTGGAACGGCTCTGTCGAACTGGTGCGCGTGGGCGAGCAGGACCGGCTGGCCGACTTCGAGACCGTCACCCCCGGCTACACCATGCTCAACCTGAGCACCCACTACGCCACCCGCGTTGGCGGCCTGCCGGCGCAACTGTACGCACGCCTGAACAACGCCACCGACCGCCTGGCCTTCAGCCACACCTCGTTCATCAAGGACGTGGCGCCGCTCACCGGCCGCAACTTCACGGCCGGCCTGCGCGTACTGTTCTGATCACTGCGGCCCGGCCAGCGAGCGGATCTGGTAGCGGTACTGCTCGCCGAACAGGAATGTCTCGGTAAAGGTCATCGCCGCGCCGCGCTCCATGAGGCCGTCGGGCCGCGGTAGCGGTCCGCTGCGGCGCAAGGATGCGAGCGCCACCTCCGAGGCGCCGGGATCGCGTGAACGTTGCACCTGGACGTCGGTCAGCTGTCCCTGGTCATCGACCGTGATGTTCAGCACCACGATCGCCGGCAGCATGGGCGGCAGGCGGCCGTCGAAGATGCGTTCGGGATTGCGGTCCATGATGTGGCGCGCGACGTCGGCTTTATAGGCGTCGAGCGTGCGCGAAGGTGGCGGGACCGCAGCAGGCGTCGGCAGCGGGTCAACGGCGATGCTGACCGCGGCGGATGGCGTCGGCGCATCTCGGCGGAAGCTGCCGCAGGCGGTGAGCACGGCCGGCAGCATCAGCGCCAGCAGCATCGGCGCAAGAATGTTCAGGAACGTGCCGCGATGGAAGATGCGACCGAGTGTGAAGCGAAATGTCTTCATGGTGGATGCAGGCCAGTCGAAGGGGCGCCAAAAGTAGCGCTACAATTCGACTGATCCATACATCCACGAGTTCCAGGCAGCGCCCGCCACTGCGGCCGCTTTCGGATCGCGTCTTGCGCTTACGCGAACAGGCGTGCCAATTCCTGGCCCGGATTCTCGGCGCGCATGAAGGCTTCGCCAACCAGGAAGGCATGCACGTCGGCGGCGCGCATGCGCGCCACGTCGGCCTGGCCCAGGATGCCGGACTCGGTCACCACCACGCGGTCTTGCGGGATACGGTCCAGCAGGCCGAGCGTGGTGTCGAGCGTGACGTCGAAGGTGCGCAGGTTGCGGTTGTTGATGCCGACCAGGCGCGTCTGCAGCTTGAGCGCCGCATCCAGTTCTTCGCCGTCGTGTACTTCGACCAGCACGTCCATGCCGAGCTCGCGCGCGCAGGCTTCCAGGTCGGCCATCAGGCCATGGTCGAGCGCGGCCACGATCAAGAGGATCGCATCGGCCCCCATCGCGCGCGCCTCGTACACCTGGTACAGGTCGACCATGAAGTCCTTGCGCAGCACCGGCAGCGCGCAGGCGGCGCGCGCCTGCATCAGGTAGTCGACCGAACCCTGGAAGAACTGGACATCGGTCAGCACCGACAGGCAGGCCGCGCCATGTTCGGCGTAGCTGGCGGCGATCGCGGCCGGCTGGAAGTCGGGGCGCAGCACGCCTTTCGATGGCGAGGCTTTCTTGACTTCGGCGATCACGCCGGCATGGCCGGCCGCGATCTTCGCGCGCAGGCCTTGTTCGAAGCCGCGGATGGTACGCCGTGCTTCGGCATCGCTTTCCACGTCGCGGCGCAGGCTGTGCAGGTCGCGGTGCTTGCGCGCGGCGGCCACTTCGTCGGCCTTCACGGCCAGGATCTTGTTCAGGATATCGGACATGCTCGTTCTCGATTAGGGTGTCAGTTGGCCGCGCCCAGCTGGCGCGTGACCTGCACGAACTGCTCCAGCTTGGCCATCGCCGCGCCGGAGGCGATCGCTTGACGCGCGCGGGCCAGGCCGTCCTCGATCGAGGCGGCAATGCCGGCCGCGTACAGCGCGGTGCCGGCATTCAGGGCCACGATGTCGTGCGCCGGACCGGGCTCGCCGCGCAGCGCTTCCAGCACGCGCGTCTTCGACTCATTGCAGTTGGCGACCTTCAGGTTGCGGCTCGAGATCATCGACAGGCCAAAGTCTTCCGGATGGATCTCGTATTCGCGGATTTCGCCATTCACCAGTTCACCGACCAGGGTGCCGGCGCCGAGCGAGACTTCGTCCATATTGTCGCGGCCCCAGACCACCAGCGCATGCTGGGCGCCGAGGCGCTGCAGCACGCGCACCTGGATGCCGACCAGGTCGGGGTGGAACACGCCCATCAAAATGTTCGGCGCGCCGGCCGGGTTGGTCAGCGGACCGAGGATGTTAAAGATGCTGCGCACGCCCAGTTCCTTGCGCACCGGCGCGACGTGCTTCATGGCCGCGTGGTGATTCGGCGCGAATATGAAGCCGATCCCGGTCTGGGCGATCGACTGCGCGATCTGCTCGGGCTTCAGGTCGATGTGCGCGCCGAGCGACTCGATCACGTCGGCGCTGCCGGACGAGGACGAGACGCTGCGCCCGCCGTGCTTGGCCACGCGCGCGCCGGCGGCGGCGGCCACGAACATCGACGCGCTCGAGATGTTGAAGGTGTTGGCGCCGTCGCCGCCGGTGCCGACGATGTCGAGCAGGTTGGTGGTGTCGGCCATCGGCACCTTGGTCGAGAACTCGCGCATGACCTGGGCCGCGGCGGTGATCTCGCCGATGGTTTCCTTCTTCACGCGCAGGCCCATGGTGAGCGCGGCGACCATGGTCGGGGACATCTCGCCCGACATGATGCTGCGAAACAGCGACAGCATCTCGTCGTGGAAGATCTCGCGGTGTTCGATGCAGCGCAGCAGGGCTTCTTGTGGGGTGATCGGCATGATGGTTCCGTTTCGTCTGGACGTGGTTCGGCACGCGCCACCGCGGTGGCGCGCGCAGGGGCGCATCAGCGCGCGAGGAAGTTCTTGAACAGCGCGTGGCCGTGCTCGGACAGGATCGACTCGGGATGAAACTGCACCCCCTCGATGTCGTACTCCTTGTGCCGCACGCCCATGATCTCGCCGTCGTCGGTCCATGCCGTCACTTCCAGGCACGAAGGCAGTGAAGCACGCTCGATCGCCAGCGAGTGATAGCGGATCACGGTGAACGGCGACGGCAGATCCTTGAACACGCCGTCGCCCGTATGCGCGATCAGCGAGGTCTTGCCGTGCATGACCTGCCTGGCGCGGATCACATTGCCGCCGAACGCTTCGCCGATCGCCTGGTGGCCCAGGCACACACCCAGGATCGGCAGCTTGCCCGCAAACTCGCGCAGGATGTCGAGCGAGATGCCGGCATCTTTCGGCGCCTTGGGGCCGGGCGAAATGCAGATGCGGTCCGGGTTGATGGCGGCGATCTGTTCGAGCGTGATCTCGTCGTTGCGCACGGTGCGCACTTCTTCACCCAGCTCGCCGAAGTACTGCACGATGTTGTAGGTGAAGGAGTCGTAGTTGTCGATCATCAGCAGCATGTCAGAACTCCCCATCCAGGCCGTCTTGCACTTGTTCGGCCGCGCGCAGCACGGCGCGCGCCTTGTTTTCGGTTTCCTGCCATTCCATCTCGGCGATCGAGTCGGCCACGATGCCGGCCGCGGCCTGCACGTACAGGTTGCCGTCCTTGATCACGCCGGTGCGGATCGCGATCGCCACGTCCATCTCGCCGCCAAAACTCAGGTAGCCGCAGGCGCCGCCGTAAATGCCGCGCTTCACCGGTTCCAGCTCGTCGATCACTTCCATCGCCCGCACCTTCGGCGCACCGGTCAGGGTACCGGCCGGGAAGGTGGCGCGCAGCACGTCCAGGTTCGACATGCCTTCCTTCAGCTTGCCCTCGACGTTGGAGACGATGTGCTGCACGTGCGAGTACTTCTCGATCACCATGCGGTCGGTGACCTTGACGCTGCCAGTGTCCGCAATGCGGCCAATGTCGTTGCGCGCCAGGTCGATCAGCATCACGTGTTCGGCGATCTCTTTCGGATCGGCCAGCAGTTCTTCGGCCAGTTCGGCGTCGCGCTCCGGCGTGGCGCCGCGCGGACGGGTGCCGGCGATCGGGCGCAGCGTGACCTTGCGGCCGCCTTCCGGTTGCGGCAGCGATTCGTTGCGCACCAAAATCTCGGGCGAGGAACCGACGATCTGCATGTCGCCGAAGTTGTAGTAGTACATGTACGGCGACGGGTTCAGCGAACGCAACGAGCGGTACAGCGACAATGGCGAATCGACGTACGGCTTGCGGATGCGCTGGCCGATCTGTACCTGCATCAGGTCGCCGGCCATCACGTATTCGTGGGCCTTGGCCACCGCTTTTAAATAGTCTTCCTTGCTGAAGTCGCGCACGGCTTCGGTACGCACCGAGCTGGAAGTGACTGGCGCGTCGACGCTACGGCGCAGCATCATGCGCAGGTCTTTCAGGCGCTGGCGGCCGCGCGAATAGGCTTCCGGCTGCGATGGGTCGGCGTACACGATCAGGTAGAGTTTACCGGACAGGTTGTCGATCACCGCCAGTTCTTCGGTCACCATCAGCTGGATGTCCGGCAGGCCCAGTTCGTCGCGCGGAGCGCTGTGTTCGAGCTTGCGCTCGATGTGGCGCACGGTGTCGTAACCGAAGTAGCCGGCCAGGCCGCCGCAGAACCGCGGCATGCCCGGGCGCAGGGCGACCTTGAAGCGCGCCTGATACTCTTCGATGAAGTCGAGCGGGTTGCCCTCGAAGGTTTCGATCGTTTCGCCGTGCTTGACCACTTCGGTACGGTTGCCGCTGGTGCGCACCAGCGTGTGCGCCGGCAGGCCGATGAAGGAGTAGCGTCCGAAACGCTCGCCGCCGACCACCGACTCCAGCAGGAAGGTGTTCTTGCCGGTGTGCTGGGACTGGGCCAGCTTGAGGTACAGCGTGAGCGGGGTTTCGAGATCGGCGAAGGCTTCCGCGATCAAGGGGATGCGGTTGTAGCCCTGGTTGGCCAGCGACTTGAATTCGAGTTCGGTCATGCTTTTCTCCGTGCCGCCCGGTAGGAGAGGGCGGTGGTGTGCTTCAAAAAACCTGCCGGAGTTGGGATCGCGGATGCGAACGCCGGCAGCAATCGGGACGGGTTATTCAGCCCAGGATTGCCAGCGTCGCCACAGCCAGGCCTCAAGGGCGCCGGTCTGGTTGACAGTGTGTTTTTTGGTGAAAAACATGTATAGATGACTTGGATAGATAATTAGTTTGCCGAAGCGTTGTGCGCGCCAATCAGGCGTGCCGCTTCCAGCAGCGAATCAACTATACCATCGGATTTAATTTCTTGTACAGGGCGTCCGTGGTTGTATCCGTACGGGACGGTCAATACGAAGCAGCCCGCTGCGCGCGCGCTTTCGGCGTCGTTGGTCGAGTCGCCGATCGCCACCACGTGTGACGGCGGCAGGTCGAGCGCGGCGCAGGCGCCGAGCATCGGCATCGGGTCCGGCTTCTTTTTCGCGAACGAATCGCCGCCGAACACGCGCTCGAAATATGGCGCCAGGCCTTTCTGTTCGAGCAGCGGCAGCGCAAACGCGACCGGCTTGTTGGTCACGCACACCAGGCGCAGGCCTTGGGCGCGCATGGCCTGCAAGCCTTCGATCACGCCGTCGTACAGCGTGCTGCGCTGGCCGTTGATGGCCAGGTAGTGCCGCTGGTAGCCGGCCATCGCGTCGTCATACACGTCCTCGACGCGCGCGGCGTCCCAGTCCAGCAGCAGGGCGTCGCGCACCAGCTTTTCGGAGCCCTTTCCCACCATCGGCTTGATGGTGGCCTGGTCTATTGCGCCCAGGCCCATGTCGGCGCGCATGCCGTTCAATGCCGCCTCGAAGTCGGGCACCGTGTCGAGCATGGTGCCGTCCAGGTCGATGATGACGGCTTGAAGAGCCGCAGCGCCGGGCCGCATCAGCGAGCTACCGTGGCCAGTTCGGCGCGCATGGCGTCGATCACGGCCTTGTAGTCAGGCTTGCCGAAGATGGCCGAGCCGGCGACAAAGGTGTCGGCGCCGGCGGCGGCGGCAGCGGCGATGTTGTCGGCCTTGATGCCGCCATCGACTTCCAGCAGGATGTCGCGGCCCGATTCGTCGATCATGCGGCGCGCGATCGCGATCTTCTTCAGCGCTTCCGGGATGAACGACTGGCCGCCGAAGCCTGGATTGACCGACATGATCAGGATCATGTCGATCTTGTCCATCACGTGTTCCAGGTAGTGCATCGGCGTACCCGGGTTGAACACCAGGCCGGCCTTGCAGCCGTGATCGCGGATCAGCTGCAGGGTGCGGTCGATGTGTTCCGACCCTTCCGGGTGGAAGGTGATGATGTTGGCGCCAGCCTTGGCGAAGTCGGGGATGATGCGGTCGACCGGCTTGACCATCAGGTGCACGTCGATCGGCACGTCCACGTGCGGGCGGATCGCCTGGCACACCAGCGGGCCGATGGTCAGGTTGGGGACGTAGTGGTTGTCCATCACGTCGAAGTGGATGATGTCGGCGCCGGCGGCGACGACGTTGCGCACTTCCTCGCCCAGGCGGGCGAAGTCGGCGGACAGGATGCTGGGGGCGATGCGGTAGGTGGTCATGGGACGGCGGCGCTTGCGTAAAAAAGAATCCGCTATTTTACGCCGGTCGCGGCGCTTGCAGCTCGCCTGAAACCACGATTGCCCGCGCCGGTCGGACGCCACAGGCGGTATGATTGTCGTTTGCGCCACACGGCGCCAGGCCGACCGCGCGCGACCATGCGCCGGGCCTTGTTCACGATCACCCGAGGAAAACCGATGTCCGCCTACGATTTCTCTGTCGCCGTCAAGACGCAATACCTGTCGGAGCAGTCCAATCCCGCCCGCAACCAGTACGTGTTCAGCTACACGATCACGATCCGGAACACGGGCAGCGTCGCCGCGCAGCTGATCTCGCGCCACTGGGTGATCGTCGATGCCAACAACCAGACCCAGGAAGTGAGCGGCCTGGGCGTGGTCGGCCACCAGCCGCTGCTGCAGCCGGGCGAACAGTTCGAATACTCGAGCGGCACCCAGCTCGGCACCGCCCAGGGATCGATGCATGGCGAATACTTCTGCGTGGCCGAGGATGGCCACCGCTTCGAAGCCATGATTCCGGAATTCGTGCTGTCGCCGCCGCAGGCGCTGCACTGATCAGGGCGCGGGGCGGTCGTCGTCCTTCGCTGTGGCGGACGGGCCGGCTGCGCCGGTGTCGTCGTCGGCGTCCTTGCGGCCCGCGAACATGGTCCACCAGACGATAAACACGAGCAGCAACAGCGCCACGCCGGCTTCCACCATCAAGATCCACATATCGGTCCTATCCATGAACGCAACCCGGTCCAGTGTACCTTCCTTGATCGCGCTCGTCTGCCTGGTGAGCGCCTGTACCACCACGCCGCAGCCTGAACCGGCCAAGCCGCAGCAGCCACCGGTGCGGATGCCGCCGCCGGTGGGGCCGATTGGCGTGCCGCCCGAGCCTCCCGCGCAGCCACCCGCTCCCGAGACGCCGCCGGCGCCAGTCCCGCCGTTGATTCCGACCACCTTCAGCGCGCTGCCCGGCTGGCAGCAGGACGACGTGCGCCAGGCCTGGCCGGCGTTCATGCAGTCGTGCAGCGTGCTGGCTTCACGCGCCCCCGAGTGGAAGACGCCATGCGCGGCGGCGCGCTCGGTCGCCGCCACCGATGCGGGCGCCGTGCGCCGCTTCTTCGAGCAGCACTTCGTGCCGCACCAGGTGCGCAACCCGGACGGCAGCGACAGCGGCATGGTCACCGGCTACTACGAAGCCATGCTGTACGGCTCGCGCAAGCGCGGCGGCGCCTACCAGACGCCCTTGTACCGGGTGCCGGACGACCTGATCACCGTCGACCTGGGCAGCATCTATCCCGACCTGAAAGGCCGGCGCCTGCGCGGCCGCCTGTCGGGCAAGACCGTGGTGCCGTACGCCAGCCGCGCCGAGATCGACCGGGCGCCGCTCGGCGGCAAGGAACTGCTGTGGGTGAACGATCCGGTCGAGGCGTTCTTCCTCGAGGTGCAGGGTTCGGGCCGCGTACAGCTCGACAGCGGCGAGACGGTGCGCGTGGGTTACGCCGACCAGAACGGCCATCCGTACAAGGCGATCGGGCGCTGGTTCGTGGAGCAGGGCATCATGCCCTCCGGTCAGGTGTCGGGCCAGTCGATCCGCGCCTGGATCGCCGCCAATCCGGCGCGCCGCCAGGAGCTGTTCAACGTTAACCCGAGCTATATCTTCTTCCGCGAAGAGAAGGTGAGCGACCCGAACGTGGGCCCGCGCGGCGCGCTCAACGTGCCGTTGACGCCGGGCCGCTCGGTGGCGATCGACCGCAGCATCCTGCCGCTGGGCGCGCCGATCTGGCTGTCGACCACCATGCCGCAGGACGGCGCCACGCTGCAGCGCCTGGTGATGGGGCAGGACGTGGGCGGCGCGATCCGCGGCGCGGTGCGGGCCGACTTCTTCTTCGGCTTCGGGCCGGAAGCGGTGGAAAATGCAGGGCGCATGAAGCAGCAGGGTTCGCTGTGGGTGCTGCTGCCAAAATAGAGAAGTGGCTCCAGACGGAACATTGTGTGCGTGCGCGAATGGTAGTAGGGTGGCGTGGTTTCTTCATGGTAATGACTTGAAAACAGCCAGTGTCACTTGGCCCTTTCATAGGAGCAGGCATGAAATCTCGTTCTTTCCTCGCGCTCGCCATTGCCCTTGGCGTTGCCGTCGCCGCCCCGGCGCCGGTAGTGGCGCAGAGCGATTTGTCTGAAGCGAGCGTGGCGGCAGGTTCGCTGGTGGTCGCCGTCCCGTTCAGCCTTGTGGCGCTCAGCGGCATCGGTTTGTCGGAGGTCTCGAAGGCCCCGTTCAATCTGTCGCGCAGCTGGAAGGTGGGCAAGGTCCAGCCACGCGGCCCGAAGACCGACGTCGAACTGCACTGCGACGACAAGCAGGTCAGGCTCGACATGACGATCGACAGCCGCGTCGCGCAAGAGCGGCAACTGCAGGTCGGCGACCAGCTCGACATCGATGCCATCGGCAAGAGCGGCTATGCCGTGCGCAAGGGGCAGGCCACGGTGGCGATCCTGGCCGAGCCGGGCACCGGCATGGTCCACTCCAAAGCGCGCAGCTGATGCGCCGCCTCCTGGCTGGCGCCGCCCTGGCATTGGCGGGGCAGGTCGCCGTGGCCGGCACGCCCTGCGAAGGCCGCGCGCCGTCGCCCGAACTCACCCACATGAGCATGCAGATCGCGGATGCCACCCGCAACGCGCTCGATGCGATCGACGACGAGGTGGTGCTGATCGCGCGCATCGGCCAGGATCTGTCCAAATACCGGCTGACCTACTCGCACATCGCGTTCGCCGTGCGCGAGCATCCGGCCGGGGCCTGGTCGGTGGTGCACAAACTCAATACCTGCGGCACCGCGACCTCGAGCCTGTACGACGAAGGCTTGCTGAATTTTTTCTCCGATTCGCCGCATCGCTACCAGGCCGGCATCTGGCGGCTGGCGCCGCAAGCCCAGGCGCGCCTGAAGAAGGCATTGCTGGGCAAGAAAGCGCGCGATTACCACGAGCCGCACTACAGTCTGGTGGCATATCCGTTCAGCAGCCGTTACCAGAACTCGAACGGCTGGGCGCTCGAAATGCTGGCGTTCGCGCTGGCGCCGGAGGATGAAGCGAATACCCGCGTCACGGCGCAGGAATGGCTGAAGGCCAGCGGCTACCAGCCGACCGAACTCGATCTGGGCACGATGACGCGGCTCGGTGCGCGGGTGTCGAAAGCCAATGTCAGCTTCGACGATCATCCGTCCGAGCTGCGCTGGAAAGGGCGGATCCAGACGGTGACGGTCGATTCGATCGTTACGTGGCTGCGCACGCTGCCCAATGGTTGCCAGGCGATGGGCTGCCCGGAGCTGCGGGTCGAGCTGCCGGCGGCGGCGCGCTAGCGCTTCACACCAGGCCGAACCCGCCCAGCACAGCGCCGGCGCCCAGCAGCCACAGTAAATGGATGCGGGTACGCCAGATCACCAGCGCGCTGGCGATCGACAGCAGCCACAGTTTCGGACCGGCGCTGCCACCGCTGCTGGCCAGCAGCCAGGCGGTGGACAGCAGCATGCCGATCACCAGCGGCGCCATGCCCTGCTTGAAGGCGCGCACCCCGCGCAGCTGGCGGTTGCGGTGCCCCCACTGCGCTACCTGGTAGGTGAAGATGGTCGACGGGAACAGGATTCCGACCAGGCACACGAACACCCCGCACACGGCCGCCACGTGGCTGCCGGCATTCAAGCCGACCTGCCACCCCATCAGCGCCACGAACAGCACGTTGGGCCCGGGCGCGGCCTGGGCCAGGGCGATCGCTTCGTTGAACTGGGTCTGGGTCAGCCAGCCATGCTGCTCGACCAGGTAGCGGTGCATCTCGGCGCTGGTCGACATGGCGCCGCCGAGCGACATCAGCGACAGGCCGAGGAAGTGGCCGAACAGCGAGATCCAGTCCTGCAGGCCGAGGATGATCTGGTGCGGACTCATGACCGCAGCCCGCGCCAGGCCAGCACGCAACCGAGTCCGCCCAGCGCAACCAGCACCACTGCCAGCGGCACCCGCACCCAGGCCAGCAGCACGAACGACGCCACCGCGATGGCGACGCCCCAGGCCAGCGGCACGGGACTCTTGAACAAGGCAACCGCCAGGCGCGCCGCGGTGGCGGCGATCAGGCCGGCCGACACCGCGGCCATGCCGCGCAGGGCGCCGGCCACCGCCGGGTGATCCGCATACTGCGCATGCAGCGCCGCTAGCAGCAGCACCAGCAACAGCGGAAAAGTGATCATGCCCGCCACCGCGGTCAGGGCGCCGGCCAGGCCGAAGTGGCGCGCGCCGATCATCATGCACAGGTTGACGGCATTCGGGCCGGGCATGACCTGGGCCACCGCCCAGTCCTCGATGAATTCTTCATTGGTCAGCCAGCGCTTGCGCTCGACCAGTTCGCGCTGGATCACGGCCAGCACGCCGCCAAAGCCCTGCAGGGCGAGGATGGTCACCGAGAAGAACAGGTCGCTCAGCGAGGTCGGCCCCGGTCTGGGAGCGGCCGGCTGTTGCATCGCGTTTGAATCGGGAAGACGCATGTTCATCGTCACATTATGGCCGATGCAGCGTGCTATAAGGAGACATTGTGACGCTTACGGAAAGCGCTACAATCGCGGCAGTATCGTCTAACCGTTGAAGGGTGTTCCATGGAATATGCTGACCTGTTGATCGAAACCCACGGCAAAGTCGCCGTGGTCCGCCTGAACCGTCCGAAAGCGATGAATGCGCTGAACGACAACATGATGAACGAGCTGGGCGTGGCGCTGCGCGGCTTCGACCAGGATCCGGGCGTGAACGTCATCATCCTGACGGGCAGCGACAAGGCCTTCGCCGCCGGCGCCGATATCGCGGCCATGGCCAACTACGATTACCGCGAGACCTATGGCAATGACTACATCGGCCGCAACTGGGAACACATCCTCGATATCCGCAAACCGGTGATCGGGGTTGTCTCCGGCTACTGCCTGGGCGGCGGCTGCGAACTGGCCATGATGTGCGACTTCCTGATCGCGGCCGACAACGCCAAGTTCGGCCAGCCCGAAATCAAGGTCGGCGTCACCCCGGGCGCGGGCGGCACCCAGCGTCTGCCGCGCGCGATTTCCAAGTCGAAGGCGATGGACATGCTGCTCACCACGCGCATGATCGACGCGCTTGAAGCCGAGCGCACCGGACTGGTGTCGCGTATTTATCCGGCGGCCGAGGTGATGACCGAGGCGCTGAAGGTCGCGCAGGGCATCGCCGAGATGCCGGTGTCGGTGGCCATGCAGATCAAGGATTGCGTCAATCAGGCGTATCAGATGCCATTGAGCGAAGGCGTGCGCTACGAGCGCCGCTACTTCCACGCGGGGTTTGGCACGCCGGCCCAGAAAGAGGGCATGGCGGCCTTCCTCCAGAAGCGCAAACCGGAATTCGACGGGCTGTAAGCTGTGGGCGCGTCGCGCAGGCTGTTGATAGTAGTGCCGGCGGCGATGCTGGCCGCTGGATTGACGCTGGCCAGCTGTTCGGCGCTGCCGGTGCTGCCGCCGCGCGCGGCCAGCACGGCACTAAGCGATACCGGCGGCACCCGGCTGGGCAAGGCGGTGCTGGCCGGGACCATGGCGCATCCAGGCTTGGCCGGCATCCATCCGCTCAGCGACGGCCGTGACGCTTTCGCTGCGCGCGCGATGCTGGCGCAAGCCGCCGAGCGCAGCCTGGACGTCCAGTATTACATCTGGCGCAACGACACCACCGGCATGTTGATGTTCGACGCCCTGAAGGCGGCGGCCGATCGCGGCGTGCGGGTGCGGCTGCTGCTCGACGATAACAATACGGCCGGGCTGGATGCGTTGCTGGCGCAGCTGGACGCGCATCCGCACATCGAGATCCGCCTGTTCAATCCCTTTGCGATTCGCAGCGCACGCTATCTGGGCTTCGTCACCGACTTCGGGCGCCTCAACCGGCGCATGCATAACAAGTCGTTCACGGCCGACAACCAGGTCACGATCGTCGGCGGACGTAATATCGGCAATGAATACTTTGGCGCGGCCGGCGATATTTCATTTGCCGATCTGGACGTGATTGCGGTCGGGCCGGTGGTGCGCGCGGTGTCGGACGATTTCGACCGCTACTGGAATAGCAGCTCCGCTTATCCAATGGCCGCGATGGTGCCGCACCCCGAGGCGAGGTCGCCGCGCGATAGCGATCCGGCGGCAGCTGCCTATTTAGATGCCGTGAAGCGTTCCACCTTCATGACGCAACTGAGCGCCGGGAAGCTGCCGTTTGAATGGGCGCATACGCGGCTGGTCAGTGATGATCCGGCCAAGGTCGTGGACAAGGCGCCGAAAGAAGCGAATATCGCACACAAGCTCAAGGCTCTTCTGGGTGAGCCGAAACGCAGCCTGGATCTGGTGTCGCCATATTTTGTGCCGGGCAAGGACGGCGCCAGGGCGGTCGCCGATCTGGCGCGCCAGGGCGTGCGGGTTCGGGTGCTGACCAATTCGCTGGAAGCGACCGACGTCGCGGCTGTCCATGCCGGCTACGCGAAATGGCGTAAACCCTTGCTCGAATCGGGCGTCACCTTATATGAGTTGCGCCGCGAGTGGACCGACGAGCCAAGCCGCGAGCAGCGCAGGGGTGCGTTTGGTAGTTCGGATGCCAGCCTGCATGCCAAGACCATCGCGGCGGATGGCAATCGCATCTTCGTGGGATCGTTCAATTTCGATCAGCGTTCGATCCACCTGAATACCGAGATGGGGCTGGTAATCGACAGTGTCGCGCTGGCCGGTCAGCTGACCACTACGCTTGATCAGAGAATGCCGACCCGCGCTTATGAGGTGCGTATCGATGAGAAGGGCAAGCTGCACTGGATCGAACGGCCGAAAGGCAGGGAAGTCCGCCATGACGTCGAGCCTGGAACCACCAGGTGGAAGAGGGCGGCCGTGAAAGGGCTGTCCTGGCTACCGATCGACTGGCTTTTGTAGCGTCAATACAGAAAAATACCCTCTTGCGAACTCATCAGTGAATGCGTTATAGTTCGCCTCCGCTTCGGCACTGACCCAAAAGTGTTAACGTAATCAAGTAGTTACGTTGGCACAGGTTCACAGAGAAATCTGAGCTGAAGCAAATAAGGGGGTTGACGAAGATCGCGAAACACTGCATAATCTCACTCCTCTGCTGCTGACGAACACAACGCTTCGAAGCAAACGGCAGATGAAGAAGCACCGAATAAAGTTCTTTAAAAATTAACAGTCGATAAGTGTGGGCGTTTGATGAAGGTGCCAGCTGACTAGTTCAGCTGATTACTTAAATTATCAAATGTTCACAAAAAAGAAATACGTTGTCTCAGCAATGAGATAACGGTCAGTATTTTGAGTGAGCGACCCCTGCAGCAATGCAGGGTGACTCGAAAGAGTCAACAAACAGAGATT